>Ga0316189_10000195_pt1 | contig 58540 bp, 50 predicted proteins | sample LowCovwburrow_MG_FD_204930 | JGI IMG/M metagenome (GOLD analysis project Ga0316189, IMG submission 204930) | Coastal sediment microbial communities from Maine, United States - Lowes Cove worm burrow | ecosystem: Environmental > Aquatic > Marine > Coastal > Sediment | place: USA: Maine...
TTCGCCTGCGGCCCCAGTCGTGTCTTCGTCCGTTGCGTCGTCCTGCGAAGTCTCGCCACTCCCGCACGCATGCAGCAAGGCACAGCCCGCGATGACGCGTGCGTATGCACGAAGTGTGGACCACAACGGGTGCGATATCTGCATGGGGTTCAGGGACAGGCGGAGAGGCGCCTGTGCGCCTGCTCAATGGTAGTGGACAAGGCCGCCCGATTGATTCCGGCCGATTTTTTCTTTCTTTCGCCGAGCGAACGGCATCGACTCGTTCGGCTGAGACACTTCGTCACCGCGGCCGAGGCTCTCCAGTGCAAGCGGTCAGCCGATGGCTACGACGCCTCCATTGCGGCGTAGACCTTGCGCCACTGCGATGCGTCGTAGACGAGGTGCGATTCCTTGATCATGCCGTTGTCGACCCGGAACCATTCGGTGGCGGGATTGACCTCGACGCCCGGGATCTCGGACTTGAACACGTAGTACGCGGCCACCCACTCGCCGGCCTGCGCGACGTGGAGCACATCGACGCCCGTCAGCGTGGCGCCGATGCTCTCCGCAAGCGGGATGAACTCCGCTTTGGAGTTCAGCTCGACCATCGGGTTCTTGAACTTGTAGTCCTCGGCCAGGAGGTCGAGCGAGGCTTGGATCTTGGAGGGGTCGTTGAACCCGCTGAGGAAGGTACGGACGATATCTTCGTTGCTCATGGCTTGGTCTTCGGTGGCAGGTGCCGTGGGTGTTTGCGTTTGTTTCGAACAGGCGAGGGCAGTGCTCATCGCCGCACAGAGGAGGAGGCTTTTCATTCGTGTTGTCATCGTCATCTCGTGTGGTGGGTTCGGATTTAGGGCAGAGGGATCCGCCGTCCCCACGTGGGGACGTTCGTATGGACTCTCCGGGAGGGACGTTCGTATGGACGCTGCAGGGAAGAGCGGGGCTCAGCCATTCGCGACGCGGACGCAGATCTCGGTGACGAGCTCGGCCGCCGGCGCGACGTCTGGGCCGGCCCGATAGATCTCGAGCACGGGCTCGTTGTGCAGCTCGACCGCGCGGCGCGGTAGCCATTTGCCGATCAACGCGACGTAGGTGTCGTTGATTGTCTCGTAGGGGCCGTGATGGGTGGCCACGGCATAACGGCCGCCGGGGATTGTGCTCTCGAACGCCCCCTCGGGGAGAGTGCCGGGACTCGCGGCGGACTCGGTGGGCTCCGCCACGCAGACATCGTAGCGGATACGGGCGTCGTCGGTGACGTCGGGATCGTCGTAGCAGAGTCCGAAGTCGGGCGTACTGCGGCGCGTGATCCGGCGCGACTTGGCCCACTGCATGAGTCGGTCCCAGGTCGAAAAACAGGCCTCGTAGGCACCGATGTGCCGCAGTGCGATCACGCGCCGCGAGGGCTCTTCTCGCAGCAGGATCGGTACGTCCCGCAGCGCGCTTACAACCTCCTCGCGATACAGTGAGGGGGACGTGCCAAACTTCGCTGAGAACGCCCGCGTGAACGCTTCATGGCTGGCATACCCGGCCTGAAAGGCGACCTCGGTGATGCTGTCGGGCCCGTACTTGAGATGTTGCGCCGCGCGCTCGAGACGAAGCCGGCGCACGTGAGCCATCACCGACTCATCGGTCATTCCCCGGAACACCCGATGAAAGTGATGCCGCGAGAAGCCAGCGAGTTCCGCCAGATCCTCGGGGCGGAGCTCATCGTCCAGGTGGTGCTGGATATGGTCGAGAACCCGGTGGATGCGCTCGACCCATGGCTGACTCGCCGTCATTGCCCTTGCAGCGTAGCGGACGCTGGCACAGGCGCTTGACCGCGAGTGCTCTGAAAAGTCGGAATCGACACCATGTTCGTCTGCAGCACCTGATCGGGGAGCCAGGGGGCGAAACGGTCGTGGTGACAGGCGGCAAGCGCAGTGAACTGCCGTTGCAAGACGGCAGCGTTCTGGTCGTCGATGCCGAGCGTGCCCACTCGAACAACGACGATTGTCACTACTACGACATGTCGCTCGCGGTCCGAAGGGTCAACCTCTAGCTTTCGCTGCGGAACAACCCGCCACCTGTGCGATCTCGGGCTCCACGTCGCGCCCGGGCGGTGTGTGGGCCTCCGCAAGGCCCGCAAGCCGTGCTGTGCGACGTGGTATTCTGTCGCCCATGCAGCGCGCGTTCGCAATGGTTGTCTTGGTATCGATGGTGGCCGGTTGCCCAGCGGACTCAACCGACGGCGGAGCCGATGGCGCTGGGACAGCTGGTTCGGCGACGACCTCGGCTCCCGCCACCACAACGACCGCGGGCGACGGAGCGTCCAGCGGCGGCGCGGCCGATGGGTCCTCTACTGGAACCGAGCCAGTGATGGTCGCCGCACGCGACATCACGATCGACCTGATCGAGGCCAACCAAGGCGTCGCCGTCGACATCGCTCGCAACGGCCAGTGGCTGGGGCCCGCAGAGCGGCAAGCACCGCTGCTGCAGGATCGCATCACCCTGGTCCGTGCCTTCTGGGAGATCCCAGACGACTGGGAGGGGCGCGAGATCGCAGGCCACTTGGTGCTGGACCTCCCGGACGGAACCAGCGAGATCAAGATCGACAGCAAAGTCGTGGAGGAGGAGTCCTTCATCGGCGATTTGTCGCGGTCTTTCTTTTGGGGCGTCGAGGCCGAGTTTATGGTGCCTGGCCTCGAGTTTCGCGTTGAGTTGTACGAGGTCGACGACGCGTTGATCGACACGCCCGAGCCCGATCCACCGCCGACGGTTCCGCCGTCCGATGGCTTCGAGTTGTTCGGGGTCGAGAACTCCTACCAGGTGATGAAGATCGTGGTGGTGCCGTTCAACTACAACAACGGCGATTGCGTCACGGAGCCCGACATCAGCGACGAGAGCATGCAGATCTTCCAAGACCTGATGTACATGCAAAACCCACTCGATCGGCTCGAGTACGAAGTCCACTCCACTTTGGACTTTGCGGGCGAAGCGTCCAACTTCGGCGAGCTCAACCAGATCCTGGTCGACCTTCGCTTCGCAGAAAACGCACTCCCCGAGACCTACTACTACGGTCTCATCGACGTCTGTGCCGGAGGCCTCGGAGGCGCGGGGGGCCAGGCCAACGGGATTCCGAGCGATCCAGTCAATCCCGATTCCGCTTTTCAGCGCGTCTCTTCGGGCCTGTCGATCGGCGTCGATTTCTCATCGGAGACCATCGTTCACGAGGTCGGCCACTCACAAGGGCGTCGCCATGTCGCCTGCAGCGGCGAAGAGGCCGGCGTCAATCCCAGCTATCCCCACGAGGGTGGCGCGGTGGGCGAGTGGGGCTTTGGTGTCATCGACTTCCTTCTGCGCCACCCAACCGCGAGCAAGGACTACATGACGTATTGCCATCCCACCTGGGTCGGCAACTGGGGTTGGAACAAGGTGTACCCGGTGATTCAGGGCCTGTCGCAGTGGGACGCCGACTTTCCCGGCAACGGGCCCGTCGACGAAGACCCGTACAGCGGGTCGATCCTGTTGGGGACCGTGCTCCCGGACGGCCGCGAGCTGTGGAGTACCGTGCCGGGTGGGATTCCGTCGGCCGAGCTGAGCCCAGTGCACAGCCTTGAGCTCACCCTCGACGGTGCCATCACGCGGCTCCCCGCACGGATGGAGGCAATCGCCGACGCACCCGACGGCACGTACCAGGTGGTGGTTCCACTCCCCGACCTCGTGGCGAGCCGCTTCGGTGACGTGCGCGACCTCGCCCGAGTCTCGGCCGGCATCCGCCACCCGATCGACACGGCCACGATCGGTGTCCACCACACCGAGCGCACCATTGCGCGGCGACCGAACCGCTAGCGCAGACCATCAGGACCCGGGCGGCCGCTTCCACGCGTCCACCAGCCCGCATCGGGCCGACCCCGTTTGAACCCAGTGTCCGAATCGACCACCCACCCCGCGGCACGGCCTGGCCTACCCGTGGGGGGTCGGTGGCACCACTGGCCGCGCCTCGTGCAGCGGCTGCGCTACCTCCTATACGCGGAGGGGTTCCTTCACAGCAGTGGGGGCATCAGCCAGGGCAAACCGCTGCTCTGCAATACCCGAACCGTGCGGGCGCTCATTGAACTGGGTCCCTCGGGGATCCCACAGCTCCTTCAAGACTGCCCCGATCTCGAAGCCTGGCCCGGTTGGGCGAGTCTGCAGGCTTGCATGCGCACGCAGCAGCAGCTGCGACCCGGTGACGAGAGCCCGTTCTTGCTCGAGTTCGAGCACCCCCCGGAGTTCGAGGAAGACAGCCCGGAGCCTGGGATTCCTCAGCTGATGGAGCGCGCCGCCTACGCTTGGCTGGAGGAGTGGCGGCACCGGCCGATCGCCTGGACCGACATGACGCCAAGCATCGCCAAGCTGCTTCGGCGAGCGAGTGTGCCCGCATTGGTCTCTCGGCAGCTCAACGAGGGGCGGCCTGAGCTCCGGGAGCTGTGGATGCGCTGCCTCGAGCGGGGATACGGCGTAGAACCGGGGTCCGAGGTCGACGGGAGCTGGTGGCGCTCGCTTTGGCAGCGTACCCAGAAGTACCCAGGACCGATAGCGAAGGCGAGTGCGTCCGAGTTTGTCGAGTTTGCCCATGAAGGGGTGATCTCCAGCGCCTTCGCCGAGGCTCATCGCCCGGAGTTGAGCGCACGGCGACCTTGGCCGTCGGCTGCGACTGATCTCGACGGACCCGCGCCCTGCTACGAGTTGGCAGACGGGCGCTTCCAGGTGCGTGCACGTGTCCCGGGAAGCCGAGGAAGCTCCCTGGATCTCGGAAACGACAAAGCGACGGGGCGGGCGGTGCGGGTTACGAAGTTGTTCGTGCTCGAAAGTGGCGGCGAGGGGGAAAGTGGTGAAGCCCTGATCGTGCCCCCCGAGCGGCGAATGGCGCTCAACTACAGCGGTGTGACGCCGCTGCTGTTCCGCCAGCGGGTGCAGTTTGCTGAAGGCGCAGCGAATGTCATGGTCGAGGCTCTACCGAGCGGGCAGCGTGGCGACAGCTTGGGGGCTCGCGCGATCGCAGAGGTTGCCGAACTCGTCGAACGCACTAGCGTTGTCGTCGACCGTGTACACCGCGGAGGAGAGTTGGTCCTTGGCCTGCGGCCTGAGGCCGTGTTCGTGACGACCGACAACAAAGTCGAGCTGGTCCCGAGGGGTGTACTTTTTCGCCGGCTCTCCTGGCCCCACGGACCCAACGTCGAGAACCAGGTCCCGCCCTTTGCCGGTCTGTACCTCCCCCCTGATTTGGCGGGCAAGGCTACGCCGGAGCCCCGCAGCGATGTGTTTTCGCTGTGTGCTTGCGCGCTCTACTGGGTTCTCGGTCAGGCGCCCATCAGCGGCGCAACGCCCGTTGCACAATTGCAGCGTCTCATGACCGCACCGGGAAGTGTTGACCTCTCAGCGCTACCGGAACCGCTCCAGCACGCATGCGCGGCCGCGCTGGAGAGTACGCCCACCCAGCGTCCGACCCTCACTGAGTTTCGCGGGGCTTGGTCGCATCACAGAAAGTAGGAGCATCATGACCAAGGAGGTTCAAGCCCATCAACTCGTCGACCCCGATCCCTCCGGAGAGCTTGAGTTCATCGAGGAGTTGCTCGACGAAACGCTCGAGACGGTCGGGATCATGCAGGACAACCTCGGCGCCGATTTCCACCGAACGCTGCGGCTACTCGGCTACCGGGTGCATCTGCAACGACAAAATGCAGACATTCAGGCCGCGCTCGAGAGCATCGCGGAGTATGGCGTTGCGCACTTCGAACGCGGGCGCGTGGGTCCGGATACGCGGGTCAGCGTGCGGCTGTGCGGACAGGTCGTCTCACTGCCGGGGGGCGTGACCACTTATCACACGGCGTCGAGGTGGCTGGATGCCGTCGGTGCGGCATTGTGCCTGCGTGACTCCGGAGCCCTCGCTAGCCTGGCGAAGTTCAAGGTGATCGACTTTCGCGGTGAGTACGACGAGTACCTCGACCATCTCGTCCGCGCCTTGACGAAGTACATTTGCGGTGAACCCGGAGTCGACAAGTACCTCGCACAGGCACAAAGCGCGATCGCATCTGCGGGTGTTTTTCCGGAGCGAGCGAAGCGATTGGGTGCCCCCACGATCGCCGTGGCAAAGAGCGTTTTGACCAACAGCGGCGAGGCCTTCAACGAGCGCCTGGCTGACGGCCTCGCTGGGTACCGAACCCTTCACAAGCGGTCCAAGCACAACCATGAAGCACAGTCGGTGATCCCCTTGCTGTATTTGGGACTGACCGCCCTCGCCCATGACCAGGGCATCGGCATTGATGTTGCCTCGGCCTACCTGCCGGCATGGATTGTCGAAGGGGGCGGGTGACGTCAAGTCTGGGAGCGCGGAGGGATCGAGCCGCAGCAGAGAGCTCGCAAGAAGGCGACGCTGCTTTCGGCCAGCGCAGCCGAACAGCTGTCCGCATCGCACCGCTGCACAAGATGAGCTACGCCTGCCGTTCGCGGACGAAGGCGATGCCGCCCTCGCCCGCGAGCCGGTTGCCGTGTCCGGCATCTGGAATCTGCGCGTCCTACCCGTCTCGAGAGCAGAGCGGCTCGTGGTTAGTGATGATCTCGCAATGTTCGGAACAGTCGGTGCACCCGTATGAGAAGCAGATCGAACCGCCCAACTTGTTGCAGATCTCGCAGCTCCACCAATGATTCACGTCGTCGAGACCGCAACCGATGACGATGGTGTTCTCCCCATCGGGGTGGCACAGCTCCCCCTCCACGGAGACGTCTTCGGGCGGCGGTTCCGCACCGACGTCCTGGAGCTCGCCCGAAAGTTCTTTCGGATCGTCGCAGGCATCCTCGGACACCACGATGAGATCGAAGTCGGCGCTTCTTTCGACCGCATCACCTTCCAACGCCTCGACCGGCTCATCACAACCGACGACCGAGACACACAACAGCAGCATGCACAGTTTCTTCATCTTCGTTCCTGTTCGTCCTTCATCGTTCCGGCCTCTCTCGGCCATGCGTAGGGAGTCGCGATCGAGAGCCAGCCGCATAGGTCCGGTCCGGCACTCACATCTCGTCTCCTACTGAACAAGACGGTCGGCGCCGCAGGTTGGATCACGCAACGCGCGAGTCGTTCGAGAACACGCTCAGCGCGCCCAGCAGCTCACTCCATGTCGATCGAGGTCCGGCCCGCGGCGGGCTGGCAGAGGTCGTGAGGAACGGGCCGTTCCGGGCTATGGCTCGCCAACAAGCCTGCCGGCGTAGTCGATCCGAACCGGTTTGCCAGGTTGGTCCGGAGCCCAACCCAGAGCTTTCGCCTCCCCGGCGGCCCGCACCACGTCGGTGGTGGCAATGGCGCCGCACTTCCCGCAGAGCCAGTACGTCCCGTCAGTGACCCGGGTCGTTTCGATGACCAGCAATCGCCCGCCTCCTGTCGTGGCTTGCACCAACAGACTCGGACGTTCGCCCTTCGGGTGGGTCAGCTTCCAGCGACAAGCAACGCCATCAATCAGCACGTTGCGGGTTGAGCGTGCGGGAAGCGACACTGCGCGCAGAGTAACGTTGCGCCCGCGAAGGCGCCAAGAATGCCCCTTCGAAGGCAAGCCCGCTCCCTCGCGGTATCGACGTAGCCGCGGCCGGGTGATCGCAACGGCGATGGCCGGGCCGATGTGTTGGTCCACCAGCCATCGGCCGGGAAGGGGAAGACGCAGGGTGCTAGGATTGGCGCGTGGAGCGGGAGCGAGAGCGGCGCAAGGTGATCAAGCGTGTACGCCACGCGCTGCGTGGCACAGATGCGGAAGTGCGCATTGACCTCGAGTTCGACTGCAGCGTCCCCTGGGAAACGATGCGTCCGGTCGACGGGAACGATGATGGGGTTCGTCAATGCGAGCGTTGTGATTGCCAGGTGTTCGAGCTGACCGAAACACCGAGGGCTGAGATCTTGGCGCGTCTTAGAGCGAGCGGCGCGAACCTCTGCGGCCAGGTTCGACGCCGGGTCGATGGACGGATCGTGTTTGGGACCTGTCGAGAGGATGTGGGCGCACGAAAAGTCCGCGGCCGCCTCGTGCTCGTCAACGATTAGTCCAGAGAGCCTTCGAATCCCGAAATCGGAGAGCCGTCCCTTCTCGCGATCACTCCGCCGGATGATCCCGAAAGTACTCGTGGAGCCGCCTGTAGCCATCGCGGGATGCCCGGAGAAGGGCCTGCTGCTCGTCGGCGACCTCGGGGCCAAACCAGATCCCAAGCGACTGAGTTGGCGCATCCTCCAGCGCGGCTGCTAGCGTTGGGTATTGATGTCAGCTGTTCTTGCTGCGCTGCTCTTGACGGGAGCATGGTCGCCCATCCCCCGCGCGGCCAGCCCACCCACGAGTGACCCCGCGTCGAGCTCTGCGCCGCAAGGACCGACGCTGGGGGCGGCCGGCGCCACGCTGAATCCTTCGGGCCCGCAAGGCACTGAAGCGGCCCCCCAACCAAAGGAGGACGACCCTTCGAGTCCCCCTGAAGCGTCGTCCGAAACGCCGGAGTCGACGGCACCGCTGGTCATTCCCGAGGGCGCATTCTCTCGACAGCCACCGCCAGGCAGCACGTCCCCGCCTGCACCTGCGGACGCGGAGTCCCAGGAGGTCCTGCAGCCGGCGGCGAAACACGACGACCAAGCCGTCAACTTCAACGGGCGTCGCCGGGTGTGGGCCAAGACCTGGGTCTCGGTGGCGATCATCGGCGGTGAGCACCACTTTGGGTTGGGTGCGGGTGTGGTCCGATTTTTCAGCCCTTATGTTGGCGCTGGTTTCGACGTCGAGGCCATCGCAGTCTTGCTCGAGCCGCAGTACGGCGCGTTCACCTTCACGCCGCATCTCGTGCTGCTCGCACTCCCCTATCGCCGCGTGACACCGGTTATGCGCGCTGGTCTTGGGCTCGCAGCATTCACTGGCGGCGGCGGGTCGTATGCGCGGTGGATCACAGGCCTAGGCGTGGCGGCGGCCCTGGGTAGACACTTCACGTTGCACCTGGGCGTCGATGTATCTGCGATGGCGCCGGACTCGAAGTTCCAAACCCGGTTTGTGTGCCCGACCGACCAGCGCATCTGCTCTTTTCAGATCGGGCCAACCGTCGGCGGCGGTTGGCAGTTCTAGGGGAGCACCAACGATGCGACGGATGGTCTGGTTGAGGAGTCCGTCGCCGTCCTTCCGCTCGTTCACACGACCGTTTGGGGTGCAATAGAAAAGCTACCCTGTACCCCCGAGGGGAGAGTCCGTTGGATATCGGGACGCGAGATCTCCAGGTCGACGTCCACCCAACCGAACACACCCTCCACCAGCCCCTGCCAATAGGCGAAGCTTGTGGCCCGCACTTCCTGCAGGTGCGCGTAGCGGATCTCAAACTGGCCTCGGGCTCCGTCGGCCGCGTACTCGATGCTCATGCCTCGAACCTGGCGGCGCAGCGCCCGAACGAAGACACGTGCGACCCAGTGGTGATCGATCGGTCCGCGCGCCATGGCGAGTCGGGCCATCTTGGCCATGAGGATGAATCCACGGCGATCGATAGAGCGCCGCGCGATGGCCCGCATCTCGGTTTCGTCCACACAGCGCTCAATCGCTTGCAGCAAACGCTCGAGCCAAACGGCGGGAATCCAAGTGATCGCGGAGGGAGGCGCATCAAAGTGTTCCCTCAACTCGGACGGGAGATGCTCGCGCACTTGCTGTGCCAACCCGCAGCGATGCAGCTCTCGGACAAGCGCGGCAAACGGCATTGCCCGGCAACGGAATGCGCGAGTCAGCTCGGCATCCGACAGGCGGGACACGTGGACGAGGTCGGTCATACGAGCGATGTGGGTCCAGCGCCCGAATCAAGATACCTCGCCGGAACCGGTTCGCAACGGCGTTCGGAGCGCCCGTCTCAGAGCCCTACACCCTGACTTCAGCACTTCGACGCTGGCTTGCCCGCCACCGCACCCAAGTGCGACGGTGACGGCTTGCTGTCACCGTTGCCCGGGATGTTGGTGCCAGGATCGTACTCACAGCCCGAGCGTGGAGCGCACGCGGGTACGGCGGGCTCCGTGACGGACAACTCGACGCGGCCAAGAAGGCGTCCGCCGCTCCACTCCCCCCTGCGACCGAACAGGAGGTCCAAAAAGCACTCGATTCGCTCTGAGCGGGAATGCGGTACCTTCATTGCCGAGCCCCGATGACGACCGCCAATCCTTACCGCGAAGCGCACGAGCCGCCGGTCTCGAAGTACGCGATCCGCAGCTCGGCCTCGTTCGCGGTTGTCCTCGGGTTCATGGCCCTCTTGGCACCGATCGCCATGGTTCTCGGCATCGGCATGCTGCGCGCTTCGGTCATCAGCACCGGGCTGCTCGCGCTCCTTGCGGGCCCGGCGCTGTTCATCGGGTTTTGGAGCAGTCGCAAGACCTACCTTGTCCGAGGAGGACGCGGGACGATCCGCCTCTTCGCCGACCGGGTGGTGGTCACCGACGGCGACGGCGAACACACCGTCGCCGCCGACGGTATGCGCAGCGTACAGATTCGGCACCGCACTCGCGTCTGGATTGGGTTTGTTCCGATCGGGGCGCTCGAGGCGGATCGGCACGTACGCCTGGAGAGCCCAGGCCGCACATTCCAGCTGTCGCGGCGCTTGTTTGAGGACGCCCCCGCGTTCGAGAGCTTCTGCAGTGACCTGGACGCGCTCTCGGTAGGGAGACTCGGCCAGGAGCCCCCCGCAGTCGAACCCGACGCGACGGACACCCCGACGGAGGCTGACCCCGACGAAGCCTACCGGCGTCGACTCGCCTACGAGCTGGACCACATCGACGACGAGGACGACTGACGCGCCCGAGGTTCGAAGCTCCCGTCGCGTCCCCAGGCTCTTGGCGATATCATGCGCCGTGCTTCGGCTGTCTACCCGTGTGCAGTGGGCCGCGGCCTGTCTTGTCCTCGCTGCGTGCGGCGATTCCCAAGGCGATCCTGCGCAAGAATCCGGGACCGACAGCAGCGGGACGACCGGGGACACCCCCAGTCCAGCCGATGACGAGTCCGAGACGGGCACCGACGAGGGCGCGGCCGACGAATCGACCGACACTTCCGGCACAACGGGCGGACCGATGGTCGACCCGGGCGACCCGTACGACGAGCCGCCCCCCTTGCCTCCGCTCCCCGACGAGACGGTCGCCCAGCTGGCGGACGACATCGACGCGGCGCTTGCCAACCCCTCGGTCGCAGGCACCACACAGAGCGTGCTGATCATCGATGCGGAGACGGGACAGCAGCTGTACGCGAAGAACCCCGATCTGCTGCTCAAGCCGGCCTCGAACACCAAGCTCCTGACCACCGCGGGCGCAATGGAGATGCTCGGGCCCGACTACCGCATGCTCACCGACGTCCGTGCCGACGCGCCCCCGGACGCTAGTGGCAACGTCGCAGGCGATCTTCACCTCGTGATGCACCACGATTTCACGTGGTCCCCCAGGTTCTGGGGCCCGGCCGATTTTTCGCTCGATCTCATCGCTGCAGATCTGTACGCCCAGGGGCTTCGTTCCGTGGACGGTGCGCTCGTTGTGCACGGCGAGGCGGTCTATGACGGCGCCGCGCTTGCCTACTACAACGCCGACGCTCATCGCACCACAGCCGCGAACGTGTTTGCGAGCTCGCTCGCGAACGAAGGCATTGCGGTCGCGGGGGGCACCACCACAGTCGCCGACTTCGCCGAACCCGGGCAGTCGCTGTACACGTGGCGTTCGCCGCCGCTGTCGGTCGGGTGCACGCCCACCAACTCCAGCAGTCACAACGAGTTTGCCGACGTGCTCATGCGCCACATCGGCTACGCGGTGGACGGCGACGGAAGCTACGAGGGCGGCACGCAAGCGGTCATCGGATGGCTCGGGTCGCTACCCACGCCAACGGAGGGCATCGAGCTCAACGATGGGTCTGGGCTGTCGCACGACAACCGATTGTCCGCGCGCACTGTCGTGGACACGTTCGTCTCGATGTTGGGGAGCCCGGCCGGGCTCCCGTGGCGACAAACCCTGTCGACTTCCGGGGTGCGCGGAACGCTGGCGGGGAGGCTCGCAACGGCCGACACCTGGGGCCGAGTGTGGGGCAAGACCGGCACGCTGACAGGGGTGATCGCTACCAGTGGCGTCGCGTTCAACCGTCACGACGGGCGGCGCTACATTGTGTCAATCTTGATGAACGAAGTAGCGAGCAACGCTTCAGCCCGCAGCGTTCAGGATGATGTCTTCGAGATCATCGCCCGCGACCACTTCGGGACCGAGCGCCCGGAGGCCCCGACCCTGACCCACGTACTCGCCGCCGAGTCCGACGCCGTCGAGATCGCGTGGTCCAGCAGCGAGGGCGCGGACGCCTACTTGGTTTGGCTGAGCGGTGACGGACGTGTCTGGGATCGCGACGACGCTCGCTTGGTCACGGGGCAATCGCATCGTGCGGGTCTGCTGCCTCACGGCCCCGATGTGTTCGTGCGTGTCACGGCCGTCGGCGAGGGAGGTGAGAGCGACCCCTCGGACGTCTATGGCGCGCGGAGCGAGGAAGGCACCGCACAGGTGCTGATCGTCGATGGGTTCGATCGTTGGCAGGCGGAGCCGCTCGCCGACAACCCGCTGCAGGCCAATCACGACTTCGCCGTCGCCCATGCCCTCGCACTGTCCGGCGCGGCCATCTGGGACAGCACCTCGAACGAAGCGGTCGCATCCGGCGATATCGATCTGGCCCAGTACGACGCTGTGCTTTGGCTGCTGGGCGAAGAGAGCACTGAGCACGAGACCTTCGACGCCATCGAGCAGGAGCGCATCGCTGACTACCTGGACGCGGGCGGCCATCTGTTCGTTTCGGGCGCTGAGATCGGTTGGGATCTGGTGGCGAACGGCGACCCGGCAGACGCCGCATTCTTCAGCGATGTGTTGCGGGCCGGTTACATCGGAGACGATGCCGCGACGTGGGCCGTAGTGGGCAGCGGAGGCGCAGCTGCGGACCTCTCGTTGAGCGGATTCTTCACCCCCGCGACGCTGGTGGCAGAGTTCGCCGACGAGCTGGCGCCTGGGCGTGACGCGGTCGCGATCATCGACTATGTCGGCGGCTTTGGGGGCACCGCCGCCGTCGCCTCAGAGCAGGTCGTGCTGCTCGGATTCCCGTTCGAGACCCTCGACAATCCGCAAAGCCAAGCCGAGCTGATGGCCGGCGTGCTCGAAGCGTTTGGGCTGCCTGAGTAGTTGCGTTTCGTAGCTGCCGAGCCACGGCCTCCCGAGACTGGCGTCAGTCGGGTGGAGGATCCGCCAACCATTCATCGGCGGCCTTGGCAAGGTTCGGATTGCAGCGCTTGGAGCCAACACAAAGTGCTCTCAGAGCCAGTATCCGCGCTCGCGCTTCTTCGTGGGCGCCCTCTGCCCAGCGGACCCGCGCGAGCTGCATGTCGACCCCCATCAGCTCGAGCACGTCACCCTTGGTGCGCTCGTCGGTCAATCGCCGCGAGCGCTCGAGGTGCCGCCGCGCCTCGGTAATCTTCCCCATCATGAGCTCGGTCTCGCCCAGCTCCGACAACCCATGCTCGACGTCTCTACCCCCCTTGAGTTCGAATAGCTTCAGCGCCTCTTCGCACAGCTCGCGCGCTTCCTCGAGATTGCCTAGTGCGCGTTCCGACAGAGCGATGTTGACCATCGTCTGGCCAACAAATGGATGCTCCGCGCCCAGGCTCTTGATGCGAGCCTCGAGAACGCGACGATACAGCCCTAGCGCCTCCTCGGGGCGGCCCTGCTGATCGAGCACGACGGCGAGGTTGTTGAGAACGGTCGCGACGCTTGGATGGTCGGAGGCCCGCGTGCGCTCCCATAGAGTCAGTGCGCTCCTGTACTCCGCCGCCGAAGCCTCGAGTTTCCCCTGGGTCTGGTAGACCCGGCCGTTGTTGACCGCGCCGACGCCAAGGTCGGGGTGGCCAGGACCGAGTTCTGCCAGCCGTAAGCCCTGCGCCCTGCCGTAGAGCACCAGGGCCTCGTCGAACCGACCCTGCATCGCGCGGAGGTTACCGGTGTCTCCCAGCGAGCGGGCCAGCGACAGGCCCCGAGGCTCGGGGTGCTCTTCCAAAATGCGCAGCGCGTGCTCGAAGCGCTCGGCGGCCCCCTCGACGTTGCCATCACTGGCTTCGACAATCGCCGCGGTACGGAGCGCGGACGCATGCAGCTCTCCCCCGGGTTCAACACGACGGGCGAGTGCTTCTGCGGTCACGCCCCACGTGCGACCAACCTCGTATTTCGCGAGGTGGCGGCCCGTGACCGAACATAGCGCTGTCGCTGTTATGGTCGCGGGTCGCTCGTAGTCCAGCTCGACCGCCATCGAGAACCCCCTGGTCAGCTCCTCGATGGCCTCGGGATAGCGGCCGAGCAGCTCCAGGCTGGTCCCGCGCTCCAGCCGTGCCTCGACGACGAGAGGCGCATAGTCCAGCGCGATCGCCCGCTCGAGGACGGCATTCGATTCGGTGAGCCCTTCGGCGGCACGGTCGGCACGACACAGGCCGCGGGAGAGCTCCAGTTGTTCGCGCAGGCCATCGACCTCAGCCGCGACCTCGGCGTCCTCGGGAGGAGGCAGGTCGGCTCGCAGTGCAGTCACATCGTCGCAGTGGTCGATGGGCGGCAGGCCGGACGCGATTGCGACGGCGTGCTCGACCATCGCCGCGTCGGTGGAGACCAACAGCTCGACCGTGCGCCCCAGAGCACGACGACGATCGTCGAGGCAGCGCATCCGCAGATCAAGGACCTGGGACGACTGCCGCCGATGCACGCTGGTCGCTTCACAAGCATCCGTGTGGGCGACGACCCAGGCGTCAGCGTACCCGTCGAGCAGCGCGGTGACCCGCTCGTTGGTCGCGTCTGCATAGAGCACGCCCGTGTTCCGTAGGGCGTCGCCCAAGGCCCCAGCCCGACGCTCGTCCCAGCGATCGTCGAGTAGCGCGCGTGCTCCCTGACAAGGGGTGGTCGTGTCGGCGCGGCCGATCCACACACCGGCCCCAACTGCGACGCCAACCCCGACGAACGCAATCCAGCGCATCGCTCCGCCGCCACGCGTGACCTGCTCGAGCTGCTCCAACAGCGGCTCCATCGCACTGAAGCGATCCTTCGGCCGACGCGACAGCCCCCGGCGAATGATGGGCCACAGAGCCCGCGGCGCACGGACCCCCGATGGCGGCGGCTCGATGTTCCCACCGAGGACCGCGCTGACCAGCTCCCCGATCGACTCGTGCGGGAACGGGCGCGCGCGGTAGAGCGCTTCGTAAAACGCGACGCAAAAGTTGAACTGGTCGCTCAGCGCGCTCCCGCCTTTTCCCCCCAGCTGCTCGGGCGCCATGTAAGCCGGGGTTCCCAGGACTGCCCCAGTGCGCGTGAGGTTCTCCGAGAGCGCCCCGCTGCTGTCACGACTGTCGGCCAGGAGCATCGCAGTTGCGTCGCTCACATTGCGCTGCACGTCGATCTCTTCGATCGCAGCTGACTCCCGCGCGAGGCCGAAGTCGAGCACCCGCACACGACCCCGCCGGTCGATGATCGCGTTGCCCGGCTTGAAGTCACGGTGGATCAGGCCCTCGCCGTGCGCGGCCGCAAGACCACGCCCGGCCTGCAAGTACACATCCACGACCTCGCGCCATGGCCGTGGCTCTTCTTGCCAGGTCTCGAGCGTCTGGCCGGACACCAACTCCATCGCGATGAAGACGTGTCCTCCCGCCTCCCCGACCTCATACACCTGCACGACATTGGGGTGCGAAAGACGAGCGAGTGCCTGCGCCTCTCGCAACAGACGCTTCTCCTGCTTGCCGCCTGTCCGCTCGTGCAGCAGCTTGATCGCGACGCGGCGGTCGAGGGTTTCATCATGGGCCTCGACGACGGTTCCCATGGCTCCTGTACCCAGATGCTGGAGCACCCGGTAGTGGCCTAGCCGCGCACCGGCTTCGGGGACACCGACCTTCGCTTCGAGGTCGGAGTCGAGCTGTGTCGCGGCCTTGGACAAAGGCTCCTCCGAAACCTCGAAGTCCTCATCCGCCATCACACGACCCCCTCACTCCCAATAGGGTGCCACGAACGGCGGTCGCGGGACATCGCGACGAGAGCGCCAACGCCTGGGCAGTGTCGCCGGGTGGACGATTTGTCACCGTGCCGTCGCATGGACGTCGACGGACTGTGAATCAGGGCTGCTCTACTCCAATCACAAGGAGAACCAATGGAAGCAGCAGCCCCTCTCGTCGAGCACTGGTGGGCCATCGCGTGGCTGGCGACAGTCTCCGGAATGTGCCTGGCCGCAGCGATTTTTGGACGCGCCACCGCGCGCGAGCAGCGGTACCGACCCACCGCAACCGTCTCGGGGCGGCCGACCGCGCAGCGTCCCGGCCTCGCGGTCGTACATCGCGGTCTCGCGAGCCGGCCGACCGCGTCTCGCCCGTGGTCGGACCTCGCGACGCTCCCCACGAGCCAACACGACCACCGTCTGCGTTCGCTCTGCGACGCCTTGGACGCCGTCGAGGTCGCCCTCACGCGTAGCGCCCGCAAGCTCTGGCGCAAGGGCGACACGCCCTCACCGCGGGTGCCCACGTGCCAGCGGTTGACGCTCGTCCGCAGCACCCGCCCCCGGCCGACCACGACACGCCGTGCGGCGTAGCGCCCAGCCACGGGCGCAAATCTGCACGCGCGCGCTATTGCGCGCCTCCTCGATTCACCAACCAACGCTTGCACCGCCCAACGAGCGGCCAGGCGGTTTGTCGATCCATCACCGAGGGATCTACGCCTCCGCGTACGTCCAAGGATTGAGATGTCGATCCGACCGTCCTCAATCGTTCGCCGCTCGCTCCCGCTACAGCTGCTGGCGGCGGTGAGCCTCGCGGCGCTGCCCGCCTACGCAGCACCCACAAAGGGCTCCAAGAAGGTCGTCCGCAAGCACCACAAGCCCAAAAAGATCACCAAGAAGGTGGTGCGGATCGAAGCGCTCAAGACCGTGGACCCGGTCGTGAACACCAGCAACCTCACCATTGCCCCCGAGTTCGAGGCAGCGATGCGCGCGGGCATCAAGTCCGCGACGCTGACCCCAGCGGATCTGAAGGAGCCGTTCGCAAGCATGTCCTTCCGCTGGCCAGATCTCGTGTCGACGAGCAGGGCGATGCTGGTGGAGCACCGCTGGCCAGATCCCCCACTATGGGCGGCCCCGCGCGCCGTCATTTCCATTGATCCCCGATGGATCCCCAGCGGCCTCGTGCGGGTGGATTGCGCAGTTGCTACCACCCCCAACAAAGCCAGCCACAGAACGGTTCGTGTCAGGGCAACGATTCACGAGACCATGACAACCGCGAGCGAGCACGGCACGCACGGGGTGGAGGTCAAGCAGGGCAAGCTGATCTTCGTCATCGTCTTCGACCCGGCGACCCTGAACGGCGCTCTCTCGGCTGACATTACGCTTTCGCCTGCCGACGAACTTGGCGCGCAGCTCTCCATCTACCAATGCAAAGTAACGCCCGAGACGGAGTAGATTGCGTGGGCTGAACGCCCGGCCCCGCGTCGCAGCCCCATCCGTCCGCTAGCAGTACTGCATGTCGGCTGATATTTGGCAGCCGGCCTCGTTACCCCCGTTGGCCGTGTTCTCGCAGGCAGGCGCTTGCTCTGGTGGCGCGGTCAGGCAGCACGTGTACAGAGCCTGACACTGCGGCCCACGCTCCACGTCGTCGGGGCACGATGCCGGATCGGAGTCCGGAATCGGAGCCTCGGACATCGTCTCGCACGTGACAGCCCACATGGCGATCTGTGATTTGCAGCTCAAGCAGGTTTGACCATCGAGGCCGCCGTTCTGGAAGCTGTCGCATTGGTTTTCCTGCACGGTAAAGCTCCCACACGCTCCGCAAACCAGGTTGCAGAGATGCTCGCAGGCGGGGTCGCCTCCGCCGCAGCCCGGCACCCCCGCGCCGCCGTCGACCGCGTCCGAGTCGGCCGCGTCCATGGCATCAGTCCCACCGTCCTGAGTCTGTCCGTCCGATCCAGCGCCCGTCCCCTCCGTACCGCGCGTGTGCACGCCATCATCGTCGGAGGACTCCGAGTCGCACCCGGCTGTGACGACAAGAAAACAGGAATAGACGGTGCAGGAGACGGCAGAGCGACGGAACAGGGACGAGCGGGCCATGCAACGGAGCATGGCCCGTCCCCAGTAACAAATCCCTTACTCGTGAAGTCGGTTCACGGTGGGGCCTGTCCGGGTGCGGGGCAGGCCAGCGCGATCGGACCCGGGACGGTCGCCGTTTGCTCCGCGCTCTCGCCCAGACCTTCCATCGTCTCGATGTCGAACAAACACAACGTGTCGGGGTGGTTGGACTCGGTCTGCGAGACGTAGGTCATCGTCCCGGTCAGGCTGCGGAACTCGAAGTCGTTGTTGTCCTCATAGGAGATCTGAAAGGTCTTTGTTCCGCGTTCCGACTGCGGCATGCCCACCCGGCCGGGCCCTGGGGCAACGGTGATCTCGAAAATCGCCGTGCCGCCTAGCCACTGACCAAAGAACCCTCCGCTTCCGTTGATAATGCAGCTGGCCGCACTGCCCGCGTACTCAAACGGGATTGCATCGCCCCCAAAGTCGATGGTGAAGGGCTCAAACGGCTCGAGCGCGATGTCCCCGCAGGGGTTGGCCTCTGACCCTGCGCTGGTGGAGTCGCCACCGCTGGAATCGTCGCCCGACGTGTCGGCTCCAGTCTCGCCCGTGTCCGCCGGATCGGTCGTGCCGTCGTCGGTCCCACCGTCGTCTGGGCCCCCGTCCGCTCCGTCGTCGGGACTCTGCCCATCATCAACGGGCGTTGTTGCTGCCGTGGCCCCCTCTGTGGTTCCGCCAGCCGCCGTGTCCTCCCCGTCGTCACCTCCGGAGTCGCACGCGACGAGCACAAAGAGCACCGCCAGCCATCGAGTCGTCCTGCATTGCATGATCCGACAGTACGGAGACGCGGGTAAGCAATGTGTTACCCGGCCCGAGGCGGCACACCACGCAACGCGCCCGTAGCCGTGGCATAATCCAAACACGGTGGACGATTCGTCCGAGATCGACCCCCTAGCACTCGTCCGACAGGCTTCAGCTCAGCTTGCGGACCTCGAACGCGTTGCCGATTCGGGATCTGTGCGGGAGTGGGGCCTTGCGCATTTTGGCGTGCTCCGCGAGCTGGAGACGGCATTGGGCAAGCCCGTGACGGTTGCTCACCCCGCTCAGGACGAGCCCGATGTCGCGGGTGCGCTGGAGTTGGCGGCGATCCGCGGTGACGACCCCGTCGACGCGGCGCTCGGGACATTGCTGCACCTCACGGGGGCGCAACGCGGATTCATCGCATCGCGAGAGACAAACGGACAGCTACGTTTTGCGGCGGCTCGCGCCTTCGGCGAGCTCACCCTCGAAGCGCCCGAGGCTCAGATCTCCAGCTCGATCCTTGACCTCGCGTTGCTGGGCGAGCGGCCAGTGCTCATCGATGACGCCGTCAACGACGCACAGTTCGCGACGCCAAGCGTAGACCGACTCGCGCTACGCACCGTTCTCGTGGTCCCGCTCATTACCCGCAATCGGGCCATGGGCGTCCTTTACCTGGACGACCCGACACGAGCCGCAGCGTTTTCCGACGCGCAGCGACGCGCTGCCGAGGCGTTTGCACATCTGGTTGCCCCACGTCTCGCCGAGCAGCTGGACCAAGCGGCGCAACAAGCCAACGCACAGATGCGAGCGGCACGACTGGCGTCCACATTTACGCTCACTGGATTTGTGGCGCGCGACCCAGCCTTGCTCTCGGCCGTCGAGACCGCGCTCCGAACCGCCGGCCGGGCAATCCCCCTGCTGATCGCGGGGCCTCGCGGCTCGGGGCGCTTGGCCCTGTGCCGCCTGGCCCACCGAAACGGCGTGAATCCGGACGCGCCGTTCGTCGTCGTCGACGCTGCATCCGCAAGCGGCCGTCAGTGGGAGTCAGCACTGACACAGCCGGGTGCGACCGTCGTTTTTCGCGAGGTCGACACGCTCCCCGCCGACGCACAACTCGAGCTCGCCGCCCGCATCGATGCCTGCCCCACCGCGGGGCGCGTATGCGCCACGTGCTCCTACGCCGACACCCTCGCCCCGCAGCTCGAGGCCGTGGCGCGCGTCGTCGAGATCGAAATGCCCGCGCTCCAGGCCCGCGTTGCAGACATCGTTCCCTTGGCGATGCACGCGCTGGCGACACTGGACACCGACCGCCCCGGAAAGCTCAGCCCCGCCTCCGAACGACTGCTCGAGTCGCTCAGCTGGCCCGGCAACGTGAGCGAGCTGTTCGGGGTCGTGCGCCGAGCCGCCGCCGCGAGCAACGGCACGATCATCGAGCGGCGTCACGTGGTGGGCGCGGTTCAAGGCGACGCCGCGTCGTCGTTCAGCTCGGGTCACGGGTTGAAGTCGGCGGTCCGTGCGTTTCGCCGCCGCTTCGTTGCCCGGGTCCTCGAAGAGAGCGACGGCGACCACAGCCGCGCCGCCCGAGTCCTCGGGGTCCACCCCAAGTATCTCTACAAACTCCTACGGGAGCTGCGCGAGCCATGAACCCTCTGCTCTTCGTGCCGCTGCTGTTTGGGCCCCCTGCGGCGCAGCGATGGGCCGTGGAGCTTGAGCTGGAGGCTATCGGCGGCGACATCGACGTCCTCACCATCGATGCGGGCGGGAATCCGTGGCTGGCCGTCACGGGCACAACAAACCGCGAGGGGCGAGCGCGCCTGTACCAGCGGGACGACGACGGCACTTGGCTGCAGCGTTGGGAAGGTCCCACGGCGACCGATCTCGACCTCACCTCTCAGCGCAGCGGCGAGGTCTACTTCGGGTTCAACCGACCGATGTCGGGGTACCAGCCAACGCTGCTGCGCGTTGGGCCGGACGGCGTCACGCCCCTAGAAGTTCCGCTCGAGCGCCTCGACCAATTCGAGTACCGACAGGTCGGCGCGTACTACCTGTGGAGCGACACCGATGGCTGGGCCTGCGGGCAAGAAGGCGGCCTGTGGCGACGAACCGCGGCCGGCTGGGAGTCCGTCACGGAGATCTTCGATGCTTCGGTGCCCGCCAGCCAGCGTTACGGCTACAAGCTCTACTTCGAGGACCGCTACTTCGGGCTGCAAACCACGCTCGGAGGTCGGGCCGCATCGTGGGATGGACACGCGTGGCACCCGGTCGAGCCGCCCCCAGGGCGCTCGCCACGATTCCTGCACATGAGCCACGGCCTCGCGCTCGACGACGAGGGGTGGCTGCGGTTCGGGCGCTCGGGCTGGGTCGAGCTCGAGGATGCGTGCGAATCCCTCGACGCAGCCGACATCGCGATGCGCCGACCGATCGCCAACGAGGCTGGCACGGTTGCTGTTTATGGCGACTACGTGTTCGACCTGGGCAGTACGGCCTGGACCTGTCGCCTTGTTGGCATTCCGTTTGCCAAGCGCGCCGTCGCGGCCCACGAAGGCGCGCTCTGGGTGCTCTCAGACGACGCACTTCGCCGTGCCGTAGACACCGCCGTTCCGACGTTTGTGCCGAGTCCCGCCGACTCGCTCCCGCCCGGGCTGTGGCACCCGACAATCGTTGATCTCGACGACGATGGCGACGACGACGTGATCGTCGCCGCCAGCGCGGACTCCAACCGACTCCCATCGAGCGGGACCGAAGGCGTGTTGGCCATTTGGCGCGCACAAGGAGGCGGAGCGTATGCGCGCGAGGCCGTCGATCCTCAGATTGGCGTACGCGTCATGGCCCGCCAGGTTGCAGCTGCGGACTACGACGGAGATGACGACCTCGATCTCGCAGTGCTCGAGGTCGGGGAAGGACTCCGTCTCCTGCGAGACGTCGGTGGAGCGTGGGGCGAGGCCGAGCCCGTCGGAGAAGGCGTGCACCAGCTCTCAGTCTTCGATCTCGAGGGCGACGGCGACGCCGATCTCTCAGCCGATCTGCACATCTACGTCAACGACGGGGCGGGGCGGTTCCACGTGATCGACCACCCCGCTGATCCGGACAATCCGGCCGCCGCGCTCGGGCATTGGTTCGACCACGATCTCGATGGCGATGCGGACTTCGTTTCGCACCTATGGCGCCAGCCTTCCAGCTGGCTGCGCAATGACGGGACCGCAGGATTCACCCCGATTCCACTGGGCATCGCGGTCGAAGCGGCCACCGTCGCAGACGGGAACGGGGACGGGCGTCCCGACGTCCTCGCACAGCGACTGCACTACCATCACCTCGCAATGCCCTTTCGGCGATGCGGGCTGGTCGAGGACCCGCCTTGCTCGCTGTCCGACCTATCCAGCGTGCCCAGCGGGATCGTGGGCGACCTCGATCGCGACGGCCGTGACGACCGCATCGTCGGATCACTACGCGTGTATGAGACCCCTCCGGGGACGGGCTCGGTGTACATGGCGACCGATGATGGCTGGAGCGAGGCGACGGCGATGACGGGTCGCTTTGTCCACGCTCACCTCCTCGATGCGGATGGCGACGGCGATCTGGACGTGTACACGCGGGACGGTGGGCTGTCGGTGAACACCACCGACCCACAGAGCGTGGTTCGGCTGCGACTGAGGACCGCGCGTAGCGACCGGCGTGCGGAGGGAGCGTGGGTGGTGTTACGCGATACCAACGCCAAGGTCGTGGCTGCGGGCCCGGCACGCGCGGGTGCCGTTGTTCTTGGCGTCCCCGATCCTTCGGCGGTGTACTCGGCCGAGATCACATTCCCGACCGGCACCCGCAAGACCGTCGACCGCGTAACCGCCGGGTCAACCGTGGACGTCACGGAGCTGGGGGCGACGGAGCATCGCGTTCGGGTCGCGACGCTGTGGTGGCACAACGCGTGGCGACTCGCACGATTTGGCCGCGACGGCCTGCTGCTGCTGCTGTCGATCGTATCGCTGGCGATCGCTTTGCGCCGACTGAAGCTGGACGGCCACCGTCGCCTGGCACTGAGCTCAGCGCTTGTGCTTGCGTTGACAGCAGCGTCATTCGCGGTCCGCCGCGGTGGCCCCTGGCCGTGGCTGGCAGCCCCACTCGCCGCGTCCGCGGGTGGCCTGCTCGCGTGGCTCCGCCAGTGGCAGGAGCACCGCACCGCGGCGCGGAGGGCTGGTCCCTACACCCTGCTCGAGCGAATTGGCGAGGGCTCGGCGGCCGAGGTTTGGCGGGCGCGGCGGGAGGGTGAGGAGGTCGCGCTGAAGCTGTTCGCAGCGGAGCCCATGCAGCACGCCGAGACCCGCGAGCGATTCTTCCGCGAGGCGAGGATCGGTGCCGAGCTGAGCCACCCCAATCTCGTGCGGATCGGTGGCTCCGGCCAGCTCGACGACGGCCGCTGCTACTTGGCGATGGAACGGGTGGAGGGGACATCGCTCGATGCCAAGCTTACGGATCCGGTGGGGTTGGATGCGTCCCTGGTCCGTCGCATCGTCCGTGACATCGCGCGCGCCCTCGAGGCACTGCACGACGCTGGCGTCATCCATCGCGACGTCAAACCAGGCAACGTCGTGCTGCGACCCGACGACAGCGCCGTGCTGATGGACCTCGGACTCGCCCGCAGCGCGTTGTTCAAAACGGTAACGCGGCACGACCTCGCAGTAGGCACGCTGGCGTACATGTCCCCCGAGCAATCGCTGGGTCGCCCGCTCGACGGCCGCACAGACCTGTGGTCGCTCGGCGTGCTGACCTACGAGTTGCTTACGGGCCGCCGCCCCTTCGACGGATCCCACGAACTCGAGCTCGTCTACATGATCCACAATGTGGCCGCGACTCCGCTTCGCGACGTAACCCCAGATGCGCCGGACGACCTCGTGACCGTCGTCGAGCGCTGCCTCGAGCGAGACCCGAACGCACGCATTGGTTCTGCCCAAGCGGTGATCGATCTGCTGCAGTTCGGCGAACCAGCGCAGCCGGGCGGGTAGGCTAGCGCCAGGTCGGACGTGGGACCCCGCAAAGCGCGGTTTCACGCCGCCTCCGCCCCACTGGGGCGTTTTGCCCCTGCCGCCCCGCGCGGAACCGCTCTTTCGCCATCGAAAAATGAAGTAATCTAGAACACTAAAGAATCTCAACCTATTCTCGTGGCCAATGGGGAGGAAGTCGTGTTCAATGGCCGCATGCATCTCGACGAACGCCGTTCTGACCCGTCTGGGCGAATCCGCGTACTCGTCGTGGACGATGAGCCAGCGGTACTCGAAACCGTCGGCGCCATCCTCGAAGAGGATTTCCATGTCCAAACATGCCCCGACCCGGTGACGGCGTTGTCCGCGCTGGAGAGCGAGGACTTCGATGTCCTGTGCACCGATCAGCAGATGCCAGGGATGACCGGGCTTCAGCTGATCGAGCATGCCGCGGCGCTGCCCAATGCACCCATCGCGATCCTGATGACGGGTCGTGCCCGTGCCTACTATGCCGCGATCGCTGAGAGCTCCGCGACGCCACTGAGCATGCTGATCAAGCCCTGCGATCCCGTGCGCCTGCTGGACTCGGTCAATCACGCCGCAACGTTTGTTCGCATGCGTCGCGCGCTACGGACGATGGGGTCCGGCACCGACGCATGAGTCGCTCCAGTAAACGTACGAGGCCCAACCCGCGCCTCCTGGCGGTCGGCGTGGCGGTGTGGCTTGCAGCGATCGTCGGCGGTATGGGTGCGCTCGCCGACTACTCGTTTAAGTCGGGCCCAGCCGCGCTGCCCCCTCGCTCGTGGCCCGCAGACTCGACGATCGAAGCAAACCAATCGCTGCACACCTTGGTCATGGTTGCCCATCCCAAGTGCAGTTGTACGCGCGCCAGCGTCGCAGAGCTGTCGCGACTGATGACGCGGCTGCAGGGGCGCGTCGCGGGGCACGTCATTTTTGTGGAGCCCGATGGAACCGGCTCCGACTGGACCCAATCGGATCTCTGGGCGTCGGCGTCGCGAATCGACGGGATCGTCGCGCACCACGATCCTGGCGGGATCCAAGCCGAGTTGTTTGGGGCCAAGACGTCGGGGCAGGTCTATCTTTTCGACCCGTCCGGGACGTTGCTGTTCGAAGGCGGTATTACGCCCACGCGCGCCCATGAGGGTGACAGCGTCGGGCGCCAGCGGATCGTCGCGTTGGTGCTCGGCAACGAGACCGACCGAGATAACAGCCTCGTGTACGGCTGCCCGATCGAGGACGAGCCTGACGTCCTCGCCCAGCGAAGCGTCGGCATAGGAGTTGAGAAATGAAGTCGTCGCCCACGCCAACGGTCGCTAGAGCTATAGCCAAGGCGGGCTCAAACGGGCCCAGTACGCGCGAGGTCAAGGAACTCTTCGACACGCGCTACCACGCGCTCGCCGCCCGGTACGATCGGCTGCTGGCCTGGCTCATCGGGGTGCAGTGGATCGGCGCTATAGGGTTTGCGCAGTGGTACTCGCCGCTGGCTTGGGCAGGGAAGCAATCGGAAGTTCACGCCCACGTGTGGGCGGCCCTTGTGGTCGGGGGAGCCATCTCGGCGTTCCCACTCGGCATGGCGCTGATGTACCCCGGCCGCAGGAGCACGCGCATCATCATCGCCGTCGGGCAGGTCACGTGGTCAGCGCTGCTGATCCACCTCACCGGTGGTCGGATCGAGACGCACTTTCACATCTTTGCGTCGCTGGCGATCTTGGCGTTCTACCGGGACGTCGGTGTGATGCTGCCAGCCGCCGCGTTGGTGACGTTCGACCATTTCGCGCGTGGTCTGTACTGGCCTGAATCGGTCTACGGCGTCCTGAACCCAGAGTGGTGGCGATTCCTCGAGCACGCGGGGTGGGTCCTCTTCTTGAACGGGTTCTTGCTCTACAACTGCGTGCAGGCGCGCAAGGAGCTGTGGCTGCATTGCGAGCAGCACGTCGCGCTCTCGGACGCGACCACCGCCGCGGCGCGGATGGAGAAGCTCGCCGCGCTGGGCCAGCTGGCCGCCAGTGTCGGGCACGAGTTGCGCAACCCGTTGGCCGCGATTCGAAACGCGCGCACGTTCATCGGGAGACGGCTGGCAAGCAACGGCGAGGTCGACCCCAAGGTCGACCAGTTCCTCGACCTGATCAGTCGAGAGGTGGATGCCAGCGGCAAGATCATCGCCGACCTCCTGGAGTTCTCGCGCCCGCGCGCGCTGGAGCGCTCACCGTGTCCGCTGCACCCGTTGGTCGAAGAAGCGATCGCGATTGTTCCGCCGCGCGCCAACGTCGTGTTTGTCAACGCGCTCCTGGGCGATCTTCCCGTGCCGGATATCGACAAGGACCAGATCCGGCAGGTCCTGGCAAACTTGATCCAAAACGCCTCGGAGGCTGTCACCGCTGGCGAGGTGGGGACCGTGACCGTCCGCGGGATGGCCGGAGCCGCTGGCGAGTGCATCTTGCTGATCGAGGACGACGGGTGCGGAATCCCCGAAGACGTCCTGGCGAAGGTGTTTCAGCCCCTGTTCAGCACCAAAACCAAGGGGACAGGACTCGGCCTCGCCGTTGTTCACGGTATCGTCGAACGACATGGCGGCACCTTGAGTGTCGAGAGTATTGTCGGGTCGGGCACGACGTTCAAGGTCGTGTTGCCGACCCACCCCCCACAGACCGACGCGCCTGGAGCCGAGTAATGATGGACACGCGAATCTTGTTGGTGGACGACGAGGAGTCACTCCGACTGACCTTGGGCGCGAACTTGGAGCTCGAGGGCTTTGAGGTGATCGAAGCCGCCTCAGCGGAAGAAGCACTCGAGCGAGTCTCTCGAGGAGAAGAGTTCGATCTCATCCTCTCCGACGTGCGCATGCCGGGTCGAAGCGGCGTGGAGCTGTTTCACGAACTGGCTCGCGTTCGCCCCAACCTACCCGTCGTGTTGATGACGGCATTCAGCACTGAGGCTGAGATTCGGAGAGCGATCGAGGCAGGCGTGTTTGCGGTGCTCGCCAAGCCGTTCAATCTTCAGCGGACGGTCGCGACCCTGCAAAGCGCGATGCGCAAGCCCATGGTCCTCGTTGTCGACGACGTAGAGAGCATCGCGTCGACGACGGCAGAGTCGATTCGGGCGATGGGGGTGCGTGCGACCGCCGTGTTTGATGGCGCGAGCGCCGTCGAGGCGATCGAGTCCGGATCGATAGACGTCTGCGTGACAGACCTGGCGATGCCCGGGATGGACGGGCTCGAGCTTGCCAATCGAGCACGCGCGCTCCACCCCGATCTGCTTGTCATCGTGTTTTCGGGCGCACCGCGCAGCGACGCGCTCATGCAGCAGGCCGCCGAAGAGGGGGCCTATCGTTGCATCCGCAAGCCGCTGGACCCGGTCAAGCTAGTCCACACGATAGCCTCGGCGAGATCGGGCAAGTAGCGATGACCGACGACAACCCGCCGCCATCGTCGTCGCTCCTCGAGCAACGAACGAGCACCTTGCGTCATGACCTACGCAATCACCTGTCGGTCATCCTCAACGCCTCGTTCTACTTGCAGCGCAAGGTGTCGGCGACGCCGCTGTGGGAGTCAGAACCGCGGGTCGAGCGGTTCTTCTCGATCATCACCGAGGAGCTGGCCAAGCTCGACGGCAGCATCACCAACGACCTGACAGCCAGCGCGCTCACAGGCCCCCCTGCCCCTGCGGAGGGCAGCGGCGCCCAGCAAAGGCTCTTGCTCGTTGAGGATGACGACGCCAACCGCATGACCCTCTCCGCGCTGCTGGACGACGAGGGCTACACCGTCGACGAAGCCATCGACGTCCAGAGCGCGACCGTGCTCCTCAACGAGCATCAATACGATGCCGCAGTACTGGATTGGAATCTCGGCGCGACGACGAGCGAGGGCCTCGTGGCACCGATTCGAGCCTCGCACCCCAACGCGAGGATCGTCGTGCTCAGCGGCGGGACAGAGAGTCTCGACCGCACGCTGCCGGTTGACGCGGTGCTGAGCAAGGGCGAGGCGTTCTCTCGGCTGCTCGCCCTGATCACAGGCTAGGCATCGCGCGAGAGGTTCAACGCCCTGCTAGACCCGGCGAAGGGCCGCAACAAGCTCCGACCCCTCGGCCCACTGCTCCCTCAGCGGCCCGAGCACGTGCTCGTACACGAAGTCCGTCGCCTCCTCGCTCTCGAGTCGGTCCTTGACCGGAGCACTGTACCGAGGCCAGGGCATGAACAGCGAGAGCATGACCAACGGTGAATGCGGACGACGCAAGTCGAGCCCCTTTTCCGCGACGGCCACCGCACGCAGGAATCCGTCCACGTGTGTACCGTCGTTGCGCGTCTGTACCGTGTTGACCCACGAGACAACCTGTCGGCCCGTGGCGAGCTGCGCGCCAAAGTCATCGTCGACGCACCACAACACGGCAGCTTCGACGCGCCAGTCTCCCTGCTCGGCCGTGATGTGCAGCGGCTTGGGACTCGCCAGACTCCGGCCGCGCACGGTCTCGACAATCCTGTCGGCCAATCCGTTGGGGAAGCAAAACTCCGCGCCCTCGCCAGTGCGCCGATCGGCAATGGAGCTACGGAATCCGGCGAGCATCGAGGTGGATGTGCGCAGCCGGTTGCGAAGCCGCGTGAACTCCAACTCAAAGTCGCCCAGCAGCGCAGGGTCTGGCCGAAACTGTACCCGGAGCCCCGGCCAATGGTCATCGCGACGGGTCACCCAATCCCCTGCGGGTTCGGAGTCGGCGTAGCGTCGCTCGTGTCTGTCGCCGCGGTCCCACGCCGTCAACACGAACTCGGTGCAGAGCGCCCGCACCACGGGCAAGGCTGCAAACAAGCCGTCCGTGACCAACACCGAGGACTGATCCTCGAGCGCCTTGGTGGGGTCGGCGACGTCGCCGACCGGCCGACCGTCGTGCTCGATGACACAGCTGCCGTCGCGCCGAATCTCGACGCTGACCCACGTACACCACCCCGTCCGAGCGTGCTCGATGATGTCGCTGAGCGCCTGATAGACCAGATGGTGCACACCCAAGGAGGAGTTGACATCCCCCACGTACATGCCCGGTCGTTTGCGCACACATTCCAACCCCGACAGCACTACGATGCTGTCGGCTGAGTAATCTTCACTCGCCATTTTTACCTCCGAATTGTGAAGACTGAGCATAGCGCGAACGGGCCCAGAAGCCCGCTTTAAGTGCTGAATTCCGCACTTTGAAGGGTTGCACGCAGGGCCGCTAGACGGCGTCTGCACGGCCCTGAGATTGAGACACGCGTGGGCATCATCGGGCTCGCCTGCGCTGTCACGATTGGAGCGATTGCCTCAGGGAGCGGACTACGGCGCTATCGCCCCCGACCCTGAGTCCCCTCGGTTTGCCTACACCGATCCGGCGTCCGAGGGGCATGCGACCCACCCCGCGCGGCCGACCCATCGCTCCGAGGACGGCGCCCTAGACCCCTCCTGCAGCCAAAATGCGTTATTGTCGATCCACCGCGGATCGATCCCACCCCGCCGGTTACGAACACCAAGATGGCAGTCATGAAGATCTGTGCGGCGTGCGAGCGGCACATCATGGGCGAGGAGTCCGCATGCCCTTTTTGCGGCGCGGCGCTCCCCACGACGAGCCCACGGCGCAGCTACGCAGCCACACTGGGCCTATCGCTCGGCCTCATGACGGCGGCGTGCAGCGCTGCCACCTCGTCCGATGATGGGGGCTCCACGGGTGCGGGCAGCGGCTCCGCCACCGAAGCAACCTCCTTGTCCGCCCCCTCCGCCTCCACAGGCGGGGACCCAACGAGCACCTCCGACGGCGCGATGACAAGCACGGGGACGGAGACCGGGGTGGACGACGAAACGACCGACGACCCCGACGATCAAGGTGGGTCGTTTTACGCTGGATCACCCGACACCTCGACGGGCGAGATGGACTGCGACCTGTTCGAGCAAGATTGCCCGCTCGGTGAAAAGTGCATGCCCTGGGGCTCCACGGGAGGCACATGGGACGCGACCGCCTGCCGCCAGGTCGCCAACGATCCGCAGCAGGTCGACGAGGCCTGCACGGTCGAGGGCTCGGGCACGTCAGGGATCGACAACTGCGACATCGGACTCATGTGCTTCGATGTCGATGACAAGACGAACACGGGGACATGCACCGCGCTGTGCGAGGGCTCCTTGGCCGCGCCTCTATGCGACGACGTATCCGCCGTGTGCGCCGTCTTCAACGACGGCAACCTCCCGATCTGCATCGCCGACTGCCACCCGCTGGCGCAGGACTGCGAGGACGGCGACGTGTGCATTCCCGTCAATGATGGTGCCAACTTTGCGTGCGTCGCGACCTCCGAGGCCGTCCCGGTCGGTGAGGCCTGCGACGACGTCAACTCGTGCGCTGCCGGCCTCGCGTGCCTGCAAGAGCCTGCCGACTGTGGCCCGGGCTGGGGGTGCTGCCGCAGCTACTGCGACACCAGCCTCGGCGATCCGGATGCAACCTGCACCGCGATAGCGCCTGGCCAGGTTTGTGAGCCCTGGTACCAGGACCCGGCCCCCCCAGGATTCGGCAATCTCGGGATCTGCCAGTGAAGCTGAAGGAGGCGCGTAAGCGCCTGCAGATCGTCGACCAGCTGCCCACGGCCGACAGCCGACGATTGTCCAAGACGTGGTCCGGCACGGCGCCCGTCCCTCGTCTGGCGGTCTGGGAAATCACGCTCGCGTGCGACCAGCAGTGCATCCACTGCGGTTCACGGGCGGGCGCGGCACGGCCGGGCGAGCTGTCCACCGAAGAGTGCCTCGACCTCGTCCGCCAGATGAAAGACATCGGCGTGGGCGAGGTCGTGCTCGTGGGCGGCGAGGCCTACCTGCGCAACGACTTCATCCTGATCATCCGGGCGATACGCGACGCAGGCATGTCGGCCACGATGACCACGGGTGGTCGTACGCTGACGAGAGCCAGAGCCGACGCGATGGTCGAGGCGGGGATCAGTGCTGTCAACGTCTCGATCGACGGGATGGAACAGGCGCACGACCGCCTGCGCGGCAGCGAGGGAAGCTGGCGCGCCGCGTTCGCGGCAATGGGCCATCTGCGCGCCGCGGGGGCCAACGTGCACTGCAATACGCAGATCAATCGCCTGTCGCGCAACGACCTGCGCCCACTGCAACGCGCGCTGGCACAGGCCGGCGTCACCGCGTGGCAGCTGCAGATCACCGCTCCGTTTGGCAACGCGGGCGACCACCCCGAGATCCTCCTGCAGCCGTACATGTACCCCGCACTGTTCGACGAACTCGAGCAACTCGCCGACGACGCCGACACGCTCGGCATGAAGATCTGGCCCGCAAACAACCTCGGCTACTTCGGTCCGCTCGAGGCCCGCCTTCGCCGACTGCAAAAGCGCGGCGGGCACTACAAAGGCTGCGGAGCGGGTCGCTACGTGCTCGGAATCGAGGCCAACGGGGCCATCAAGGGCTGCCCGAGCTTGGGTGGCGCCGCCAACATTGGCGGGACTGTCCGCGAGCACTCACTCCGGCAGATCTGGGAGCACGCGCATGAGCTCAAGTACACGCGCGAGCGCACCGTGACTGCACTGTGGGGCTACTGCGGGCAGTGCTACTACGCCGACGTGTGCCGGGCCGGCTGCACGGCGACCAGCGAGCCACTGCTTGGACGCCCTGGGAACAACCCCTTTTGCCACCACCGCGCCCAGGAGCTCGCGCGCGAGGGCCTCAGGGAGCGCATCGAACTGGTGTCGAAGGGCCCCGGTCTCCCGTTCGACCACGGCTTGTATCGGGTGATCACCGAGGCTCTCGATCCTGAACGCCGCGCGGCCGAAGGTCCTGTGTCCGTCGAGCAGCCACGCACGTCCCGTCTTGTCGATCCCAGTGGTGCTGGGCGGCCGCTGGACATCGAAGCGGGCTAGCGCGAGCGCGACGATGAGGCTCAACCATGTTGAGTGCCTCGAGCTGTACAAGTTGGCGTAGGCGACCCCATTGGGGACCAACACGCCCTCGCTATTCGGAGGCGCGGTGCTCGACCCACCAAGACCGACAAACTTTCTCGTCAGATCGTCGCGCGTGGCTGCGAACAGACTACAGCAGCGAGAGGCGCCCGGGTCGTGGGCCGCCCGACCTGCGCCGCACGCCGCGAGCGGGCGGCCGGAGCCGCCTGATGCAGTACATACAAGTTCTCGCCTACGGTCCTTTCCTTCTCTGTGTCGCGTGCGCCTCGGGGCAGGAAGACGCTGCAGCATCATTGGGCAGCGTCGGCGGTGGGTCGGGGCAAACCGATGCCGACGATGACAGCGCCGATGGGTCCGGCACGTCGGAACCTACCGGCGGCGGAGACGGGGACGGGGCCGGGGACTGCCAGGCGTCCGGAACATGCCCCCCGGGCGAGGCATGCGGTAGTGCCGAGGAGTGCTCGCTTGGAAACTGCGTCGAGGGGATCTGCTGCGACGCCCCATGCGATGGAGTGTGCCAGTCCTGCTCGGCGGCAGGCCTGTGTGGAGCGACCCCCGCCAACGAGGATCCTGCGTGTTCGCCAACCTGCCAGGACGCCGGCGACTGTGGCGGGGAAACGGAGTGGGCCATAAGTTTCGGCGCGCCCACCGAAGGCGAGAGCTACGACCGCATCATCGATGTCGCTGTGGATGGGATGGGCAACATCTACGTTGTCGGCAGCTTTGAGGGGAGCTTCGACCTTGGCAACGGCGCGCTATCCAGCGCGGGCCTGAACGACATCTTCGTCGCGAGTTTCTCGCCCAATCGGGTTCACCGCTGGAGCCGACGATTGGGAGGCACGGGGGCAGACACGGCCCACGCGGTCGCGTTGCTTCCGGCGGGCGGGGTCGTCATCGCAGGCAGCGTCTCGGGAGACCCAGGGTTCGGAGGCAAGTTCCCCAGCAGTGGCCTTCGCGGTTTCGTGATGACACTGGATGAAACCACCGGGACGCCGCTCGCAAGCACCGCGATCGCCAGCACCGAATCCAGTCGCCTGCTCGACGTGGACGTGGGATCCGGCGGCGAGATCTTCGGCGTTGGTGGATACTTCGGCGAACTGCAGGCCGGCCCCGCCACCACGAGCGTCGGTGACGAGGACATGTTCATCGTGAAGCTCAGCGCGGATCTGACGCCACAGTGGAACTGGTCCTACGGCGGTGAGAGCAAAGATTTGCTCCGCGGCGTCTCGGTCTCTGCGGCTGGCGCGGTGGCGGTTACCGGTTACGTCTCGGACACCGACAAGAACAAGCAGACAAACACCGGGCTCGACGTGTACGTGGCCCACCTCGCCGACGGCCCTACACCAACGGTCGACTGGGACGAAACGTACATCTCGTCGAGTGGGGGCAAGGATAAGGCACACAACGTGGTCTTCCTGCCCGACGGTGACGTTGTGGTCGCCGGCTACTTCGGTACCGACGTCAACTTCGGATCCGGCGACTTGACCAGCGCGGGCGAATCGGAGGTCTTCGTCGTTCAGCTGGCGAGCAACAGCGGCGCGGCGGTTTGGGCTTCGAGGTTTGGCGCTTCGTTGCCCGATGTCGCGCACGCAATCACGGCGGATTCGAGCGGCAACATCATCATTGCGGGCCGCTTTCAGGAGCAGATCTCGTTTGGGGGCGCAGCGCTTATGGCCGTCGACGGGCAGGATGCGTTCGTTGCGAAGCTGAGCTCCGGCAATGGAGCCCACATTTGGAGCCACGCCTTCGGCGGTACATCTGGCCAGTCGCTACTGGGTGTGGCGACGGATCTCCAGGACAACGTCTACGTCGGCGGACACTTCGCCGGGTCCGTCGACTCGGTGAATCCGCCGTTGGCAGCCGCAGACAACGTGGACGCGCTCCTGCTCAAGCTCACGCCCTAGCGCCAGACCATGCCTCGCCGATCCCGTACAACAAGTCTTGTCGTTGTCGTTGCCGCTTCGTTGTGTGGGGTGGGCTGCAGCGACGAACCGAACGCGGGCGTCGAACCCGATGGGCCCACGAGCGGCACTGGTCTCGAAGGCATGTCGTCTGGCGCGCAAGGGACGCAGGGCTCCACCGACGGAACGGGTGGGGACGCCACGAACACCGGCACCGACGCGATGCCACCGGACGACGACGACGAGCTCGAACCGCTGAGCAACGAAGATGTCCGCTTCTATCTTCAGCGCGTGGCTCCGACGGTCGTCGGCCGGTCGCTCAGCTACGACGAGACCGCCGAGATCGAGGAGCGCGGGGAGGGGGCGATCAGCGACATCGTGCAATCTTGGGTCCACGAGCCTGGGTTCGCGGAGTCGATACGCTACCTCGTGCAGACGCAGCTGCATGCGAGTGGCTCGGACGGTGACATCGATTTCGAACTCCCCGGTAATCTCGCGGCAGAGATCGCCCGCGACGGGTTGCCGTGGTCGACGCTGCTCACGGCCGACTACTGCGTGGACGCTCTGGACAACCACGTCCAGTGCGACACGGGCGCTCCGTACGGTGCAGGGGTCTTGGCGACGCGTGCGTATCTCTCCTCCAATCGGGGTCGCTTCAACTTGGGCCGGGCCAAGGTCATGTTGGAGGTTTTCGCGTGCCAGGCCTATCCGATGGCGGTCAGCATCCAGACCCCGCTGGACAAGACCGCGCTCATCCCGATGTTTCGCGCCGAAACCATGGACGAGCAAACGGTGGAAGAGGCGCAAGGCGGCTTTGGCAACGGGGTTGGCTGCTACTCGTGCCACAGTCAGTTCGGCGCACACGCCCAACTGTTCGTGAAGTACGATCTGGACGGCCGCTTTCGCTCCGGAGCGACTGGCCTCCAAAACCCCAGCGATGAACTGGGGCGCTCGTACAACGGACTGTACGCCTCGCACCTGCAAGACCCAGCCAGTGCCTCGTCCGAGTCCTCGCAGATGTTCGGGGAGCCGGTCGACGGGTTGCGGGAGGCGGCCGAAATCTTGGCGTACAGCCGGTTCTTCACCAAGTGCACGGTCAAGAACCTCATCGCGGCGTCCTTCGGTCTGCTCGCCGGAACGAGCGAGGACATCGATCCAACGCTCCTGTCGGCCATTGCCGACGCTGTGACCGCGGACGACGGCGACCCGACAATCAGCGCCTACGTTACGGCGACCTTCACAAACTCTGGAGTCGTGCGAGCGGCAGTGGCTCCGCTCCGCGCACAGGACACCTGATGAAACGAAGAGTCACTCGATGCCCTCGGGTCCAAGCGCTGGCGCCCTCTCGCCGCCGCGGATTCCTCCAAGCCGCTGCGACCTTGATAGCCGCTCCCCTCGTCCCCGCGTCGGTCCGTCATGCGCTGTACGAGGAGCTGCTGGGCAGCGCGCACGCGGGCGGGCAGATGAACGCACCGACATATTTCCTCGAGCTCAACCTGCGCGACCAGTTCGACTTCATGCATGCGTTTGTGCCGCCAGGGCTGGCGACCGAATCCAATCTCATCACGGGCGCGGGCGGCAACCAGTGCACGCTCTTTCACGACCAGGCTGCGCTGACGCAACATCCGGGGAATTTCTATCTCACGCCGGACTCCATCGAGCTGGCGCCGCACCTGGATCAGATCGCGGTGATGGAGCTCAACGAGCTGTGCATTGGGGCGATTCACGGACACGAGTCCGTCAACGCCATGCGGTCACCGGGCCGATCCAAGGGGCGCGGGGCGGGCAAGATGGCGGTCTGGAACGGGGAGCCCGGATACACCGAGGGTGGCAACGACTACTTCTATTCGTCGACGCCGACGCCGGCCTCCGTCCACAACCTTCAGCAAAAGCTCCTGACACCGGAGATCCGCAATGGCGTGGCGATGAAGTTCATCTCGCGACCGCACACGATCTGTCACTTCGGTGCGGGCGATGCAGCCGCAGAGCTCGATCGTTTTCAGTCGCGGGATACGCTCTTCCAGTCCTTCCCCGACACGGTCGAAGATCTCAACCTGCTGGCGAGCCCGCAGGAGGCCGAACTGCTGGCGGATGCGATCCAGCGTGTTGATACCGAGTTTTTTGGTCGCTACGGCTTTGACCACACCGCCCAGACCCGGCATGAGAGCAACCTCTTGGAGGCTGTTGACCGCTTCTACTCGCCCGGTAATACGCAGGTCGTCAGTCTGCCGCTCACGCCCGAGGAGACAATGCTGTGGTCGCCTGACGTACCCGACCAGGTCGGCAACAACATCAAGGCGCAGATCTGGGAGGCTATGGCGTGGGCCGGCAAACTCATGACCCACGGCATCACGCGATCGGTCGCCATCGAGTGGGACTACCTCGACGTGCACGAGACACGGAACGCCGCCGTCATGACGACCATGGCCAAGCAGTTCGCCAACCCGCTGGCGCGCCTCATCCAGTACTTGAAAGACGCGCAGATCTACGGTCAGACCGTGATCGCGGTCTACTCCGCGGACGGCGGTCGATCTCCGGCCGGCAACTCCTACGGCAATAGCGGCAAGAACTCGTTCATACTGTGCGGACGCAACGTCAAGGGTGGGTACTACGGCGATGTTGGCGTCGCCGGCCCGTTGGGAGACGGACATGCCTACAACTACCGCCTGCCGGATCCCGTGAGCGGTGCCCTAGCATCTCCGATTGTCGGGAACGAGCGCCTCAACGGTGCACACGCGTGGCAGACGGTGATGAAGGCGCTCGAGGTGCCGCACAGCGACCTGGCCTACCCCGACGTCGCCGGGTATCAGCCGCTGGATTTCATGCTCACCAACTGATGAACGACAAGACGATGACTCGGGAACGACCCACTGTGAAATTGATCATTGTCCTGGCGGCCTTCACGGCTACGGCCTGCCAGCAGGATCGTGGCGGCCAACGGAACGGCGATGCGGCGGAAGGCGTCGGGACTCAGACCGGCAGTACAGCGGGCGAGCCTGCCTCCGGCAGCACCGGGGCCGACGCCGACGGCGGAAGTGATGACGCACCGGGGGCCGGTTCCTCGGGGGCGCCCGCATCCGAAGAACCGTTCGTCCCCCCGACCGATGAGGTACAGCTGCTGCCGTTCCCGGTGCGGATGACCAACCTCGCCCAGCTGCTGGACGTACCGAGTAGCCACGCCATGTTCACCACAGCCTACGAGCTGCGGCTACTGCTCGGCGACCACGACTTTTCTCAGCAACATGCACCGGACCTCCGCTGGACGGCAGAGCGCATGCACACCTGGGTTCGCGCGCTGGTCCCTATCTGTGGATCGGAGGTCGTGCGCTTCAAATACCCGAGTCTCCACCAGAGCGCGGGAGCCTTGATGCGCGACGCCTATGGTCGCGACCCCTCCCTGACTGAGCTCGAGTCGGTGGAGGCGGTTTTTTCATCGGCGGCCTCCGACAACGACAAGGCGCGGCTCGTCTGCCTGACCGTGCTGAGTTCTCTCGATTTTGTCGCCTACTAATCCTCGTCTTGCTGATCCTCGTAGGTCGTGATGGTCTGGGCGTTGGACTTGCACAGAGTCAGCGGCACGGTCGCCTCGTCCAGCGGGGCCGCTGCGTGGATCTCTCCCCGGGGATAGAGACGGCCGGTGGTGTCCCCGGGCTCAACCCGCTCCAGTCCGTCTACGGCGAGCTTGAAAATCTGGCCCGGCGATCCTTCGAGTTCGTACTCAGGGCCAAATCCCGCCATTGGGCCCATCGAGCCGCGCTCAAAATCGAATCGGACGGACTGCGGGCCGCCGACGGAAGAGCTCATTTCCTTGCGGCTGAAGTTGAGTCGCACGAAGTAGTGTCCGATGGGGATGATCGCTTGCGCCGCACCCTCACGAAAGATGTCCATAGCCACATCGGGGACTTCGAACGCAATGAGGGGTGCAGAGAAATCCCACTTCGCGCAGGAAGCACATGTTCCACATGGGTCGCCCATCATTTGGCTGTCGTCGGCTTCGCTCAGGTCTTCGTCGAGGCTGCGCCACTCGGGCGATTCGAACTCGTCCTCGGGGCCGGAGCACGCCATCGAACTCAACAGCGAGAGAAGACAGAGGGTTCGTTTCAAGGTGCTTGTGGTCATGCGTTGATCCTCAGGTCTCGGTCGGTTTCATCGACTCCAGACCCGCAGTGATTGCCACTGCGGGTGCTCGGTCTCGGTCTCGGCGTGCGCAGCCCATACTTTGTGTAGATTGACCGAAAGGTCAAAAGGCGTCGAATGCTCGTCACGCATCACGGGCGGGTACAACTGCGGGCCAAGAGCGGCGGCAGCCTGCGCGTCCAATGGCTCGGTCGAGGCGACAACCTGCTGCGCGCCCGCCAGCAAGAATGCGTGCGCAAGACTGAGCCCGCCACTCCAGCCGTGGGTGTCAGGGAAACCGACGTGGCACCCAAGCAGAACCACCCACCGCGGGGTTTGCTCGAGTTCGAGCACGTCGTCGACCTCGAGACTCGTGTCGTCATCCAGCAGCAGCGCGGTCGTGCCGACGTCGTCGGGTCGCAGCGCGTCCGTAACTGGAGTCGGCGCTCTCCTTTCGCCGTGGCCGTAGTAGTGAAAAAGCGACACGGATGCTAGCGCGGCCTCGACTCGCCGCAGGTCGACTCCGCTTGCGTCGTAGCCGACGGACCAACCGCGCTGCGACAGTGCTTCGGCGACCTGCGCGACGTCGGGCCCATAGCGATCCAGCGTCCGAAGCGGGTCAACGTCGGCGAACGCGACGTGAGCCCGGCGCGCAGCTGCGCGCTCGAACGTGACGGGAGGCAGGTCCAGACCGTAGACCACTGGACGACGGCTGGCCAAGGGCTCCCCGTCCCAGTCGAGCGCGTGAAAGGGCACAGCCAGCGCCGCCTCGCTTGCAAGGATGCGCACCGCCTTCGAACGCTCGAGCGACGCGGTCCACGGGTTCCACCAGTCTGCGCTCTGCGGTTCGCCGGGCGTCGGAAGCCTCGAAGCCACCGACGTTCGACGGACAACGTCGTCGAGGATCTCGAAGACTCTCCATGTTCCGTCGGGGCGCGGCACCACGAGGATCACCAGCTCATCGGGGCGGCGGCTCCATCTGTGTTCGCATCCGTGGGGGTGCTCGAGGTCGCGGACAGACGCGACGTCGAAGGTATCTTCAAGCACGAGTGCTCGCGTGCGTGCGGTTCGAGCGGCGCAGGCTGCGTCCTCAAGCGCTCCGGCCTCGACCAGTCGTTCGACGAGCAACAGCGCACTTTGGTGGTAGCCCGTCAGCCATCGGTCGCGTGTCACACCGGAATGCACGTCATCACGCAATGCATCCAAGACCGCCTCCGCGCGTCGGTAGGCCGCGAGCGCGGCCTCAGCATCATCGTCGGCTTCGGCGACGCGCGCCTGCACCATGGCCAACCGCCACCCCATCTCCGCTTCGACCTTTGGCCGGCGCTGGAGGTTGGCCGCCATGGATGCGACGGCTCGGCGGGCCGCATTTGGGTCCGCGTCGAGCAGCGCGACGCCAGCGGCGAGTTCGTCGTACTGCGGCGGGAACTTCCCGGTGAGACGCCTTGGGTCCAGCGAAGCAATGCGTTGACGGGCCTCGTTGGCGTCACCTCGCGCCAGCGCGGCAAAGCCGAGCTTGAGCACGTCGTAATCCCGGGTATCGAGCCGCTCACAGTCAGCCCCGACTTGGTGCTTGCGCAGGGCACGTAGCAGCACTGGGCGAGGGTCTCCGATGTCGAGGCCGCGCTCTCGTGCGCGCAGCCGCAAGAACCCGATCCTCGAGTCCGCCATCGCGGCCGAGCAGGTGTCTGTAGGCCACTGCTCGATAGCGGCGAGCTCGCGGCCAGCCTCGGACCAACGTCCAGTGCGGCACAGCAACGTGGCGTACTCAAGGCTGACTTCAGTGCCGCGCGGCATACCAAGGCGGACACTGTTCGTCCGAGAACGTGAGAGCCGCTGCGCCGCTTGCTCGTAGTCGCCGCGTCGGATAGCGAGCGCACCGAAGTAGGAGTCAAGCTCCACTTGCCAGCGGGCGGCCCGAGCACGGCACGGCTCGTCCCACGGCTGCCACCGCTGAGCCGCTTCGAGGTCGAGGTTGAACTCGGCGAAGTAGGCGCCAACCGATGCCGCCTGGCACTGCTCGCTCCACCGGCCCAGCGAGGCCGCAGTTTCGGCCACACGCACCAGCAACGGCTCCATGCGGTCGAAGGAGGCGGCGTAGTCCTTGGGGTCGAATGCCAGTCGACGAGCGTCACGCAGCCGCGCGAGACGTTCGAGAGGCGGCCGAGCTTCGATCCCGTCGAGCAACGCGAGACCCAGTGCATGGCGCGTAGCGGGGTCTGTCTCAGCTCGGGCTCTATCCCTGTCGACCTCGTAGCCCAAGCGTGACGGTTCCAGCGCATAGGGGATAAGCGGCAACGACCAACGCTCGCGGTCGTTGTCATCACTCACCGCCAAGGTGCTCCCACCCTCGGGCACGTGCACCGGCAAAACGAATCGGGTGCCGGAGTGCGAGTTAGGGCCACGCCCAAAGTCGTGGGTCCGCGTGACGCTCAGCGGCTCGAGGGGGACGCCACCGAGCGACCACTTCATTCCGTCGGCCGCCCCCGGCACCCACACCGTGATCTCGCCGTCATCGATTTCGCAGTGGTTGCGGGATGCCGCGGCGTCGCACCCGATCCACAGCACCGCGTCGGCTCGCCACAACTCGGCTTGTTCGGCTTGAAGCGAGTCGCGGGTGCTTTCGGTCTCCGGTGGGGGGTCGTCACAGGAAAGCAGCACGGCTAAGGCCAGCAACGGGGCCAGCGGGCGCAGCGCGGCCCTAGCCTCCGACGATCGTGATCGCGACATCGAGGCGCGCACACCCTTTGCTGTCGTCCGCACAGGCATCCAACGACCCGAGCTCAACGCGGAGGAGCCAGCGACCGGGAGACAACGATTCTGCGACTTCTCCGTAGAACTCGATGACACCGTCGGCCGCGGGGCGCATCGGCATATCGAGAGGCCGCTCCGTCGCTTCGGCGTCGCGCAGGGAGAATAACCGCGCTTCGGTCTGCGTTGCGCCCGCAGGCGGGTGCAGCGGAACCACTCGCAGCACGAAGTCGTCCCCAGGACCATACGCTCGCGGACCCGTCCCCTCACCTCCGAGTACGCGCGCAGTCCCGCCGAGTTCGAGCCGATGCGGCGCCATCACAACCGATCCGCCGACCCCCGGAATGGCCGGCTCAGGTTGCGACCGGGCGATCCACAGCGCGAACGCGGCGGCGAGCCCAAGGACGACGGCGGCGGTCGCCGTCAGCCACCGAACGTTCTGCGGCGGGACGGGCAGGGGAATGTCTCCTGCAGTGGGTTCGCGCTGGTCCAACACGCGACGGAGGATCGCGTTCTGCTCGCGGGACGAGAGCTCGGCCTCAGCACCCACAACGGGCGCAGCTTCGACCGAGCTTTCCTGACGATCGAAGTCTGCGATGCGCTCTAGGGCACGCTCGACATCATCATCATCATCGCTGGGGGCACTCATTCGGCCAGGCGCCTTTCGGGTGGGCGCCGAGCGGGCGCGCTGAGAAGCTTGGCAGCCCGGCGTTTGAACCGAGCACGCCATTGGTAGACTGCATCGCGGGTCATATCGTGCCCGGCGGCGATATCATCGGCGGAGCGCTGCTCGACGAACAACGCAACATAGAGCGCGCGACCGCGAGTGGACTCCTCCGCTAGGAGTCGATCGCGAACACGCCACAGCCAGAGTTGATTGAAGAGCCCGGTGCCCTCGCCGTCGAGCTGGTCGAGCTGGTCGGGGTCGGTGCTCTCGTTGCGCCACGGATTGCCGCGCTCGGTGCGAAACAACGTCAGCACATGGTATCGCACCACGCGCTTGAGAAACCCGCGGAGGGTCAATCCGAGGTCCGGCTCCCAAGCACGCAGCACTCGGCCATGCTCGGCGAAGAGGCGAACCATCACGTCTTGCACGGTATCCCGCCGCAGGTCACTCGGCTGTCGTCGGTACCGTGAGGCCCACGGGTGCAACTCGGCCGCCGCCAGCCTCATCACGACGGCCAGCAGCGCGCGCGCGAGCATTTCGTACTGCTCGCCGCCGCCGTCCAATGCGTCTGCGACCCGCGCGGGGGTCCACGCACGACCGTCCTCGGTCGCGCAGTCGAGCTCGGCGTTGTGACTCACGGGAGATCGATGATCACGGCATACGGTGGGCGGGGCGCACTCTGCGAACACTGCCACTCCTGTGTGGTTCGCAGTGGCTTGCAGGAATCTGACGCGTCGATACACGACAATCTGTCGGGGCGAAAATCGAGGTGCACGCCAACGCGGATGCGCCGCTAGCGCGGGCCGATACCTCTCGCCGGTTCTCCTTGGCGGACAAATATCATTCTCCATACGGCGTTCTGCATCGTTCCCGGTGAGTGCGACGACGGCGCCGTCAGATTGCCAGAGGTGCGCAGCGAAGAGGAACCGAGAGGGTCGCGTCGACGCGACCCCACGCGTCGCCGGAGATCAGACTTGAAGAGCCACCACATCACCACGCTTGCGGCATCGCTTTCGATATGCCTGTTCAACAGCAGTTGCCTCGAAGAAGACGACAGCAATTTCGAATCGGCGACCGAGAGCACGGGCGTCGAAAGCGACAACGATCTACGCACGTACGAAGGCTGGCTCGGGTCGGCCTTGGGCGCTCCGCTCATCACAGGGACAACCACCGGGAAATCCACCGACTTCGACCCGGAGTGCGTCGGCGGCAATGGCAGGGACGTCAGCTACACGTGGACCGCCCCGTCGACGGGCTCCTACAACTTCACCACCGATGGTTCGAGCTTCGACACCGTCCTGCACATCCGGTCCTACGCAGACTCGGGTCAGACCCTGGGGTGCAACGACAACTGGCTCGTGGGGGAGTCGTCGTCGGTGGTCTTGGAGCTCGCCCAGGGAACGACCGTCATCATCGTCGTCGACGGAGCCAGCAAGGCGGCCGCGGGGGAGTTCGCACTAAACATCCACGAGTTGTGCGCGCAGGGCTGCAACGAGCCGCCCTGGCAGTGCGCCGTGCAAACGGGGCAGTGTCAGGTAGGCCCTGGTAATCCCGCGGGTGTCTGCCACTACCCGCCCGTGCCCGAAGGAACCATCTGCGAAGACGGCCTCGACTGCACTTCCGGATCTGCGTGCTCCGGCTACAGTTGCGTCGGCTATGGCGCCTGCTTCGCGCCTCCCAGTGATTGCTACGAGCCGGTCGGGCAGTGCGACTACGACGGCAGCTGCATGTACGCGCTGCGGCCCGATGGCGCCCCTTGCGACGATGCGATCGATTGCACGGCCGGAGATACGTGTGATGGAGCGGGTGCCTGTATCGGCGGGGGCGACACGTGTGCGAAAGGCCAGACGTGCACCCCTATGGGGTGTGAGGGATCCTCCCCGTGCAGTCAATATGGCGACTACCAAGACTGCGGCTCGGGAGCGTGCTGTGAGTGGGACTCCGGGTGCTCCGTCTGCGTCTCGTGACAGCAGCGCCTACCCGACGTCAAGGCATCGAAGCGCACGCGACGATGTCTTGATGCGCGTACACCGGGGTTGAGTATCGTCGGAAGATTGGCCGCGCCCTCCACCAGAACCCCGCGACCCCACAGAGGTCACTCAAGGCTCGTCAATGCCTGCGTAGCCCGACGCGCCACCCATCGGCCGAGGCGTTCCATCGGCATCCAGCTCCGGATCTCCCGCCACCCACTGCGCGACGTCGCCAAAGGGCGACAGTCGCGGGGCGGCTAGCCGAAAGTCGCCCGCGGCGGGATCGACAAACGTGGCTGCGGCATAGGGGGAGACCTCGATGTTGGAACCACTGGCGAAGTTGGCGGAGTCCAGGCCGTTGTTTTCCATGACGAGCGGGAAGCAGTCGAGCTCGATAGAGAGCACGTCCGCGCCCTGCACAATGCTGTTGCGTATCGAGCCGACGGCGTTGCTGCACTCCAGGCTGTCTGCGCCCGCGCCGTTATTGCCCGCCACGGTGCTGTAGAGGATGTCGACCTGGCCATCCTCGATTCGGAGACCGCTGGAGTTGCCGCCCACACCGTTGAGGCCCACCGTGCTGTTGGTCAGCGCGAGGGCGCCGCCAGCGAGGCGGAGACCGCCGTCCTCGTTGCCCACCAGCACCGCTCGTCGCAGGTCCAGCGTGCATGGCTCGAATCCGAAGCCCCCCCACCCTGCGTTGCCAATGATCGAGCTGTTCTCGAGTCGCACGCTCGAAGAATTGCAGAGCATGCCGTGGGAAAGCGCGTTGCCATCGAGGTGCAGCCCTGCCGCGTACGCCGTGGCGCCGTTGTCGAATGACAGCGTGGCGCTCTGCTGCGCGGGATTGCCCTCGATCACTGGATCGCCGACGCCGATAAGCGCAACGGTCAGGTCACCGTCGAACGTGGCTCGCTCGGCGTACGGTTGGCCACCAAGGATTCGCAGCACGCGAACGTCGCCGGGACCGAGCAAGGCCGCAGTGTCGGCGAGACTGCAGTAGGGCGCGAGCTCGGTGCCGAGCCCTGGGCATGCGGCTTGGTTGTCGATCCATAGCGCCTCGGTTGGGTCGAAGCACGAGCCGCTGAGGGGATCGAGGGCGTCAAGGTGACACGCCGTGCCCGGGCACTGCACGTGGGCGGTGCATGCCACACAGACGCCTCCAGGCGCGCAGATCGGCGTCGCCGAGTCGCGCTCGACGCAAGTCGGGTCCAACTCGCCGTCCTGATCGCAACCCTCGGCGCCGGTCGTGCCAGCGGTTGTGTCGCCGGTCGCACCACCGGTTGATTCACCGGTTGTGTCTTCCCTACTGGAGGTACTCGTGCCCGCGGTGTCGGTGGCGACTGCGGTGTCGGCCCCGGTTGGTGTCGTCTCGGGAGAGTCCGTGGCCACGCCCGTCGGGGTGGATGGCGTTGTCGAGCCCGTGTCGGTCGCTTCGCAGCCAGCGACTCCACTGCACGACGTATCATTCGTCGCTTCCCCGGAATCATCGCCACCGCAGCCCACCGTCAAAAGGGCGAATCCCGCTCCGCAGATCCATCGCAGCGCACTAACGCCCATCGACATGAGTGTATCAGGTGGCGCATGGTGCAGAGCTTGGGTTACCGACCGGTCGGCGACGACGGATCACTTTCGGACGGAAGCTACTCCGCGATCCACTCGCCAATGGTCGCCATGTCGTCCGCCCTGTGAGGGCCAGCGGCTTCCAAAGCGTCGCGTGCCCGCGTCGCGTGCTTTCGGGCCCTCTACGGTCGCAGCCGCTGTCGTCGTGGCTAGATGCAATACGGCAGCAGGCGCTCATACAGGGGCAAGGCCTCCGCAAGCACGGGCGCCACCGCGGGCGTCAGCTCGACATGCTTTGCCGCCCAGGGCTTCCACCCCGTCGATCGATGGACACCGTCGTACCAATACGGCGCCCACACACCATCCTCGGGCTTGGGACCAGCGGGCCAAGACAGCATGCTGTCCTGCCACGGTAACTCCAGCCTGTCACACAGTGCCTGCAGCACGCGGGGTGGATCCTTGAGAAGCCGCTTGGTCTCGACCACGATCGGCGCCCGGCCGCGCGCGATCAGATCATCGAGGATCTCATTGAGCTCAACAAAACCGGTGTCGGCCAGTGTGGCGTCGGGCACCTGTCGCTGCAGCGAGGTGAGCATGTCGTGGGGCTCTCGGGTGAGCAACACATTGTGCCCCTGGGCCATGAAGCTGCGATCGAGATCCACCAGATGCTTGGCCATCTGCTTGAAGAACACGACCGGGCTGGCATGCTCGCCGAGCAACACGTCGCGGACCACCTGCGCGCCGTTGGGGTCTTGCGAGGCGAGGACCTCCGCACCGCCAGGGTGCTCGCGACCTGAGACCCGCAAGTAGTGGGCGTACAGCGGTTCGTCGAACACGGTCGTGTCGTCACGCTGACGCCACGCGTACATCATGGCGGTCGAGAGATTCCGGGGACTCGACCACATGTTGATGCGCACGGTCATCGGACACTCTCTCCTTCCGCCGCATCCTTCGCGATGGCCTCGCGGTACAGCCCCACCAGGCGCTCGGTCATGGGTCCCCGACCGCTTCCCGCTCCGATGGTTCGGCCATCGACGGAGCTGACCGGGGTGAGTCCGCCGAAGGTGCCCGTCACGAAGACTTCGTCGGCGTCGTAGACATCGGTAAGCGAGAAGTTCTTCTCGAACGCGGGAATGCCTGCGGCGCGTGCGACTTCGAGGACGAGCGCGCGCGTGATGCCCGGGAGGTTGTACTGGCCGGTCGACGTCCAGACCTCGCCCTTGCGCACGATGAAGAAGTTGGTCGCGTTGCAGGTTGCGACGGCGCCGTGCGGGTCGAGCATCAGTGCTTCGTCCGCCCCCGCGTGCACGGCCTGCACGAGCGCGATGACCTCGTGGAGCTTCGAGTGGCAGTTGAGCTTTTGGTCCAGCGAGTCCGGAGGCGGACGCCGAATGGTGGTGGTGAACAACGAGATCCCCTCGTTCTCGACCTCGGGATTGGCCTTCTTGTGCTCCGCGATAATGATGATGTTCGGCGTGCCAACGACGTTGGACGGGTGCTGCGAGGGCGTCTTCTTGTTACCCCGGGTGATCATCAGCCGGACGTGCACATGGTCGTGCATGTCATTGCGCTGCACGGTAGCCCGCAACATGCTGGCGATGTCGTCTCGTGTGCCAATGTCGATGTCGAGCGTCTTTGCGCCCGCGAACAGGCGGTCGAGATGCCGGTCGAGGAAGGCGAACTTGCCCTTGTGAAGACGGATGCCTTCCCAGATCCCGTCGCCCACCAAGAAGCCGCTGTCGAACACAGATATTTTGGCTTCGTCGCGGGGAAAGAACTCCCCGTTGATGAAAATCTGGACGTTCGGGTTGCGGTCATCCGAGACGGCAGAATGGGTGCTCTTCGCCACGTTCGGACGGTACACGGATGGGCCGCCCCTCGCGAAGACCATTGCACGAAGCGCGCAACTTCCCTGCGACACGTGCGGTCGGCTACGACGAAGTCCCACGGGCGCGCCGAGCCTGCGACGCGCAGTCACGTGGGGCCACTCAGTTTGAGTCCGCGGCGTACATGCTCTCGAAGAACAGCTTGGTCGCGTCCGTCCCGATGGACGGCCAGACGTGCCCAGCCGGGTGGGCACAGAAGGTGACCGGCGTGTCGCCCCCGCAGCCGCCGTAGTCTACGCAGCCCTTGGGCGCGCCCGGGCTCGAACGCTCGGAGCACCCGCCAGCGTCGCGGAAGAAGTCACGGAAGGCCTCGCGCCCGGCGGTGAGTTCACCATCCCCGATGGTGACCCACGCTGCGACAGGGGTCTCACAGTCGGCCTCGTCGAAGTAGATCACGCTGCCTCCCACCGCGATCGCCTCGATGTAGCTGCGGCGGCACGCAAGCACGCCAGAGAACGAACCGCCTCCGGAGAAGCCCATCGAGAACACGTGGTTGGTGTCGACGCACAGCTCGTCCTGCGCTGCTTGCAACACGGCGTCGAAGTAGTTCAGCTCAAGCTCCATTGCAGCCGGCCACGACTCGGGGTCGGCGTCGTAGTCCCGCCACTGGTTGTTGATGGCCTCCGGGATCACGATGATCGCGTCCTGGGCGAACGCCGCTCGGATATCACGGTCTCCGCCCTGGGCATCCCAGTACTCTGGGTCACCGCCGTTGCCATGGAGCGCGAAGACGAGTGGCCAGGCCTGCTCCGTGGAGTAGTTCCGTGGCAGGCGGAGGATGTACCGCCGCTCGTTCCCGTCCAGCATGAATTGGTGCTCGCCCTCGCCGAGGCTGGTCGCAGCGCGGCACCCAGGACTCCCCACGGGTTCGGACCCCGTGGAGCTGCCGCCGTCGGTCTCGGTCTCGGTCTCGGTCCCGTTCTCGGTACCATCCGTCGAACCGCCCGAAGTGCCCGCACCACTCGTGTCACCCGCGACCGGCCCCGTATCTGCAGGTGGTGACGACGCGCTGGTATCGCCTACCGAAGTCGTATCCGTCTCATCACCGTCGGAACCAGACTCAGCGGCACAACCGACCATAACCAAGACGCCAGCGACGAAGCATCGAGTGAGCACCCCGGACGCTACCATGCCGTCCCGCCAGGCCCTGGGCGCCCTGATCCAAGAGCCGGCCGACTTCCCGCCGCACATCCGATCCGGCTCACTCGAAGTCGATCTCTTGTTTGTCGTTCACCGTGCCGACCAGCTTGATGCCCTGTGCCGTGCAGTTGACGACCGTTCCAGGCTTGAGCACGACGATCGTGTCGCCACACTCCATGCCCTCTCCCCGCATGTCCTTGGGATCGAGCACCTTGTACTTGGTCTCCATCTGGATGCTGCCAGCTTCGTCTGTAATCTTGACGCTGACGGGCAATTCTCCGCCGGCCTTGAACGTCGCCTGACACTCGAAGACCTTGTTGATCCTGATCTCGACGCCCTTGGGGCACTTGACCTCCGAGACAGGGATCTTGAGCTGCTCATCGATCATGCCCTTGATCGCACCGACCACCTCTGCGTCGTCGAGTTTGCTATCGCAGCCGAGCAGGTTGAAGGACAGGGCGACCGCCGCGATCAGCCCTGCTCGTTGAATCGGTTTCGACATGCGTCTTTATAACACCGTGATGTCCTCGAACGCGCGGCTCACAAGGGTGACGATCGCGTTGGAAGGCGCAGGTCCAATCGGAACCGCTCGCGGTATCGCTCGCAGTCCTGGGTCGAAGCGACTCGAGGTGGGGCAAAGTGTTGCGGCGCGTCGCAGGCCGGCAGCTGTCGCTGACCAAAACCTCCGGCTGTCACGGACTCATCTTCGAGGATCGTCAAGTCCCTGATGCCTGGGCACGCTAGAAAAACTGTTCGCACACGCCCTTCAGCAGCGCGTCGTAGTCGAGAGCGAGGTCCGAGTTGATCCAGTTGGTGACAAAGCACAGCTTCGCGGATGGGTTTGGGACGACGGAGTGTCGCAGCCGTCGTGGCAGGGGCGATGTGCATCCAGTAGATCGGGACGGCACTTGGCGCGATGTAGTACTCCCGGGTTTCACCGACCTGGACGAACATGACCGGCCCGTTCGTCTTGCCCTCGACGTACTTGCCTTTGCTGAAGTGGGCCTGCCCGATCACGTAGGTCCCGCTCTCGCTCTCGGAGACCGGCGCGCCAAATGCACCCGCAGCGCGTAGGCGTAGCTATTGTCCGGTAGCTTCCTGAATGGGCTGGGGCGTCTCCGGGCTCGTGCAGGTCTCGCCTCTCCCAACGTCGTCGTCGTCTTTCTTCTTGGGAGTCCCGCTGGGCTTGGCCGACGGCTTGGCCGACGTCCCGGGCTTGGCTACGACGATGCTGGGCGGACTCGCAACAGCGAGGAGGGCGGCGGCGAAGAGCCCGGATCGTGTAGTGCTCACGCATGGTAGGGCCGGATTCCGCAGTCTGTGACCCAGCTTTCCGCCTGGGCGCCGCTGGATATCGAAACAAGACCGCGGTGTCGGACAAGCCCGCACTCGCAGGCGGCGCCAGCGGCGGACCGTCGATCCCTGTACTATCCGTCGGGTGAAGGCCCGCGGATGCTCTCTCTTGGCTGTTTTGGCGTGCGTCGCCTGTGGTGGCGACGACGTGACCATCGGGGGCGACGGCAGCTCCGGTACGAGCGGAGGCGCGGCGTCTCCCACGGCGACCACGCCCACGCCCAGCCAGCCCGCCGCGGATTCGAGCACGGGCTCGGGCGCCAACTCGGCCAGCTCCGACGCGGACACGACCGGTGACGACCCAACCTCGGGCACGACGGCCGGCGTTGGCGACAGCACGGGGACAACGACAGGCGAGCCGCCGCACGAGACCGATTGGGGCCTGTGCCAGATCACCGTGGACTGCGATCTCGACATCGTCGACGAGCCCAAGCGGCACTGCAATCTGACGCTCACCGAAGGCGATGGCTACGTCGTGTACGACGGCGACGCCGGCCTCGAGACTCGGGGTCGCTCGTCCCAGGGATGGCCCAAGCACCAATACGCGGTGGAGCTTTGGGATACGCCAAACATCGAGCTTGTCGCCCCGGGTTCATCCTGGCGCTACAACGACGGGCCCACGCTCCCCGCCGCAGACTGGATGGACGCCGGCTACGACGACAGCGGTTGGGCACAAGGCGATGCGCCGCTCGGCTACGGCACCAGTGGCGCCGACTGGACCACCTCGGGACAAATCTCCCACGAGACGACGATCGGATTTGGGCCCGACTCGGGCAACAAGTACATCACGTCCTGGTACAGGCACGACTTCGAGGTCGACGATGCCGCCGCGCTCGACCCCGTACACCTCAACATCCGTGCCGATGACGGCATGGTCGTCTACATCAACGGCGTCGAGGCAGCGCGCTTCAACCTACCCGACGGGCCGATCGACAGCACGACGGTGGCGAGCGACAGCCAGAGCAGCCTCGAAGAGGTCGAGTTCCTGAGCTACCCCATCGACAACGCCCTGCTCGTCGACGGAACCAACGTCGTCGCCACCGAGGTTCACCAAAGAGCGCCGAACTCGTCGGATGTGGTGATGGACCTGTCGCTGTCGACCAAGCCATCGCAGGCGCCGACGAACTTCTTCGAGTTCGGGGCGGAATCCGACTGGATCCTAAACGGGATGTATTTCGACCTGTCGCTGTACCGCAACAAGTTGATCTTCGATCTGTTTGGCGCGTTCGACCCGAGCGACAACTATGGTCCGCAAGGCCACTACTGCGAGGTCACGCTCAACGGCGACTACCACGGGATTTTCAACCTCGGCGAGAAGATCAAGCGCGACGACGACCGCGTCGACATCGCACACGAGATGGGCACGGGCTCGTCGTTCATCTTCAAGAGCGACATCACCAAGACCTGGGTCATCACCAACAACGTCCGCTGGCAGCTGGTCTACCCCAATGAGCACGATGTCACCGCGGGCAGTGAGGCGGGCCTCAACGCCTTCATGACCGGCTTTGGCGACGCGACCGCGGGCTTCGGCAACGTTTGGGACTACGTCGATATGGACAGCGCCGTGGATTGGGTCCTGCTGCAGGAGTTCACGCGCAACGGTGACGCGTACTCCTCGAGCATGCACATCTACAAGGACGTCGGCGGCAGGATCCGGTTTGTGCCGTGGGACTTCGACATCGGGATGGGCGGCAGCTGCAACAACACCGAGAACTGGATCGGCCGATCGGGCAACCACTGGCTCAACGCACTCACCGAAGACCCTGCGTTCCAGACGGCATTCCAGGAGCGCTGGGAAGAGCTTCGTGACGACATCATGTCGCTCGAAGCCATCGAGGCACGGCTCGACGGCTACCAAGCAACGATGACTCCCGAGCAAATCGCGGCCAACTTCGATCGGTGGCCGATGGACGAGATCATCGGCGGCGACGACTGGGTCCTGCCCTTCCGCAACAACTGTCCCGTGGACACTTGGGAGGAAGAGGACGCTTTGATTCGCGAGTGGATCGCCAATCGACTCGATTGGATGGATCAGAACATCCAGACGTTCAACTAGCCGCTCGCCGAACAGGCGCGTCGTCGCGGTCGTCGTTACCGACTTGACCGCGGGCGACCTCGCGCGCTTTAGGACTTGATGTCGCCGTCTTTGGAGAGCGCAGAGAAGAATCGGTTCGCCCAGTCTTCGGGGAGTTCCTTTTCTTTAGCCCAGGCTTCGAACCTCTCGGCGTTGAGACTGCATTCCTGCTTGAGCACGAAGTGCATGATCTCGACCGGGTTCTTGACGGCCTTGAAGAAGCGCTCCCAGCTGCCATCAAACTGGGCGGCAACCTCAGCCTCGAGCTCCGCGTAGGATCCTGCGTCAGTCGTTTCCGGGGCATCGGACATGGCCGGACGCTACCATGCCGCACAATCGATCGTGTACGATCGTGGGCGTGCGTGCGGCGATGACACACCTCGTGTTTGGGGCAGCGGCGGTCGGGGCAGTCGGGTGCCCCGCCAAGAGCCCCCCGCCAGACCCTCCCGCACCACAATCCTCCGCGGAAACGACCCCTGCCCGACCGACCCCTCCCCAACCGGGGGCCGAAACGGGCGCGACGCCGGGCAAGCAACGGCCGCGCCCGCCCCAACCCAATGTGGGTACGTCGTGCGGCGACACGACCTGCGTTCCGCCCAAGCAATGCGTCCGTTTTCCGCAGCGGGTCGACGACAAAATGACCACCGGGCACGCCTGTGAAATCCCGTGCGACCCGGTCCGTGGGCACGAGGACTGCCCCGCGGAACAGCGCTGCATCCCGCTGCCCGACGGGCCGGGCAACGTTTGTCGCTAACGCCCGCGACTTGCCTGATACCATCGAGTCATGGGCGACGACGCAGACCGTGCCGCGATCTTGGCTCGGCGACAGCGCTTCATCGCCATGGCGCTCAGCGGGCTGGCGACCACGGCAACCGTCTCGGCCTGCGACGACGTCCCCAAGACGGCGCCCAAGTCCGATGACCCGGTGCCGCAGCCGTGCCTCAAGATCGAGTCCCCGCCACCCGCTGATAGCGGTGCTGCGGCGCAGGGTGACGCCGCGACGGACGAAGCCGATTCGGGGACGGAACCCAAGATCACCCCGGTCCCCTGCCTGAGCCCGCCGCTACCACCCAAACCAACCGACGCCGTGCCCCAGCCATGCCTGGAGGTCGCTCCGCCAAAGCCGCCGCCGCAGCCGTGCTTGCGCGTGAGCCCCGACCCGCCCGACGTCGATCCCAAGCCCATTCCGCAGCCCTGCCTCAGCCCCCCGAGGCTGCCCCCCGAGCCCAGGCCAGAGCCCAAGCCCAAGCCGAGCCCGAGCCCGCCCAAGCCTGACAAGTAGCGCCCCGACTACGGTGGTGGCGCGAAGCGAGGATCGAGCGCGGGCCACGGGTCGCGATGCTCGAGTTCGATCGGCTGCGGTTGCATCGTGATTCCACGCGCGGCGAGGCCTCGTTCGCTGTCATAGAACACTGCGGTCCGAAAGCTCGGCGTGCCGCTGTTGGCGCGAACAAAGCTCACCTCACGCACATCGCTGCGACGGCTCTCACCGTACTCCGTCCCCAAATCTTGGCGCGGTGCCGATCGACCCGCGGACTTTCCGGCCTCGGCTGAGCTTGGTGCACTGTGGCGTCGGTGACGGTCCTTGTGCCTCATGGGCGGACGCACCTTCTCCTCGAAAGCAGCCACACCGATCACGCCGACGCTCCGTGCCGATCCCCTGCGCGCCGCGTAGCTGTCGGCGACGCCCGAAAAGCGAAACGTGGCCACACTGGCCAGCGACTGACGGAAGCCATCGATCGTCACCGTGCGAAACGGGTCGATGACGTAGCCACGCTGCTTGCGAAAATCGCCGCGCTTGCCCGACACGACATCGCGGCCGTCGACGGTCACGACGATCTCGATCCGGCGGGCGCTGTTGTTGGTGACGGCGAGCGAGTAGCGCTCTCCCCGCTCGCCAGCCACGAAGGTCTGGCCGCGATGACTCGCACTGGCAAACGCCGCTCCGTGGGCGTCCACAATCGCGACCGACACGAGCGGCCGCTGCACGGGCATCCGCATCCGGCTTGATGGCCGTTTGTGGCCCAGCGCCGGCCCTGGCGCGACCGCGCCCAGTGCTACGGAAGCGATCGCTGTCGATACAATCTTGGAAAGGCGCATAGCGTAGTCGTCCCCCGGGCCCAAACGCGCGGACCCAGGCCGACGATCTACCGCTCCCCTATTTCGGTACTGGGAAGCCGCGATCGCGCATCAGACCACCGATCTCGGCGTCGCGCCCGCGAAAGCTGCGGTACGCGTCGCCCGGGTCGACAGCGTTTCGCGGCGCGAACAGATGCTCCACGAGCTTCTTGGCGACTTCAGCATCGTAGAACCCGCCAGGAGCCGCCGAGAAGGCCTCAGCAGCGTCCGCGGTGAGGACGTCCGCCCAGAGGTAGCCGTAATACCCTGTCGCGTAGCCTTCACCCGAAAAGACGTGGCCGAAGTGGGGCGACCGATGGCGCATCACGAGTTCTTTGGGCATGCCGAGCTTGTCGAGTTCGGCCTTCTCAAACGCGTCAGGATCGAGGCCCTTGGGGTCAACGGTATGGAACTTCATGTCCATCAGCGCCGACGCGAGATACTCCGTCGTGCCAAAGCCCTGGTTGAAGGTCGATGCTTTGCGGATCTTGGCAACGAGCTCCGCGGGCATCGGCTTGCCGGTCTTGGCGTGCACGAGGTAGCCGTTGATGACCTTGTCGGTCGAGAGCCAGCGCTCCAGCAGCTGCGATTGGAACTCGGTGTAGTCGCGAACGCCTCCGTTGAGCGTCCGGTACTCCACGTTCGACGACAACCCGTGCAGGGCGTGGCCGAACTCGTGGAAGAACGTGCTGGCGTCATCCCAAGACACGAGCACTGGTTCGCCGGGCGCGCCCTTGATGAAGTTTGAGTTGTTCGACGCGAGCACCGTCTTGGCGCCGTCAAACGTGGTGTGACCGCGGTACGTGGTCGCCCACGCGCCCGAGCGCTTTCCTGGTCGCGCAAACGGATCGAGATACCAAAGCCCGATGTGCTTGCCCGATGCCTTGTCGGTGACCTCCCAGACCTTCACGTCTGGATGAAACACGGGAACCTTGCCGTCGGGCACGGGGGCGAAGGCAAAGCCGAACAGCTCGCCAGCGACCATGAACATCGCCTCCCGCAGCTTGTCGAGCTGCAGGTACTGCTTCACCTCGTTCGAGTCGAGCGCGTACTTCTCGATGCGGACCTTGTCGGCGTAGAAGCGATAGTCCCAGGGCGCGATCTTGAACTTGGCGCCGCCACGCTTGGCCACGGCCTGCATGTCGGCGACCTCCTCCTTGACGCGAGCCACCGCCGAAGGCCACACGGCCATCATGAGGCCCATCGCGGCTTCGGGCGTCTTGGCCATTCGGTTCTCGAGGCGCCACGCTGCGAAGTTCTTGTAGCCGAGCAAGTTGACCCGCTCGTGCCGCAGCACAAGGATCTCGGCGATCACCGCGTTGTTATCGTGCGCGTCGCCGTTGTCGCCGCGGCTGTAGTAGTTGCGCCAGACCTTCTCCCGGATGTCACGCTCCGTGGAGTACGTGAGGAACGGGTCCATCGAGGAGCGGGTGTTGGTGATCGCGAACTTGCCCTTGTGACCGCGAGCCTCGGCTGCCGCGGCCGCCGCGGCGCGGAGCGAGTCCGGCAAGCCGCCCAGCTGCGACTCCTCGAGCAGCACGACGTAGCCCTCTTCGTCGGCCAGGACATTGTTGCCAAACGCGGTGTACAGCTCGGCGAGCCGCCGCTCGATCGCCGCGTACCGCTCCTTGTCGGCGTCGGCCAGCCCCGCACCCGTGCGGGCAAACCGCTCGTACACAAGCGTGACCAGCCGCTGGTCTGCACTGCTGCGTGACTTCAGCGCCTCGGACTTGTGGACCGCCTCGACGCGACCGAACAGCGCTGCGTTTTGAATGATCTTCGACTCGTAGTCCGACATCATCGGCGACAGCCGCTCGTCGAGTGCTCGGAACTCATCGCCGGACAAGTTCGCGCTCCACAGCGAGTAGAAGGTCTCGGCGCGGCGAATCACCTCGCCCGCACGCTCCATCGCGACGATCGTGTTGTCGAACGAGGCGGGCTCGGCGTTGTTGGCGATGGCGTCCAGCTCGGCCAGGTGCAGCTTCATCCCCTCTTGCAGCGCGCTCTCGAGGTCTGAAAGCTGCATCTTGTCGAAAGCGGGTACGCCGCCGTAGTCACCCGTCCATGGGGCGAGCAGGGGATTGTCACTGATCATCGCTGTGCCTTCGGTGCCGGGCGTCACTGTCACATCGGGGTTCGCTTTTTCGCACGACAGGGCGGTCAAGCTGAGTCCGAACACGGCAAGAATCGTGGTCCTACGCATCGCGGCAGGACCATACTCCCCGCGGTCGGAGCGGTCCAACCGACGGCGGCGAGGGCGGGGCTAGTGGCCGAGCGTGCCGTCCAAACGCAGCGTGCCGCCGCCCACAGTCACCGCAGCCTCCTTCAGGCCAGCCGGCGATCCGGTCGCGGCCGTGACGCGCATCTGGACGAGGGTCGAAAGATCGATCGCGGGCATCCGAGCGGTGTTGAGAACGATCGCAACGTTGATCTTTTTGCGGATCAGCTCCGGGTCGACCGCCGCAGAGAAACACGCGGGCAGAACACGACCGGCCTCACCGGGCAGCCGGCACCCAAAGTACGCCGCCGACAACGACCCGCCGAGCCGTGCGGTCGCCCCCGAAGCCACGTCCAAGCGCAATGAGCCAACGCCGCCGACCATGATGTCGCGGGTCTGGTCGCGCCCGGGGTCGACCATCCGCATCGCGATGCCACCCAACGACACGTCGATACGATCCTCATGCAGCAGCACAACTGGGGGCAGGTCGACCGAGACGTTCTCGACGCGCCACCGCGTGCGCGCTCCAAGCTCCGCCTCGACCGCCGAGCCGATTCCAGCCGCGTCCAGCGCAACGTCGAAGCCCCCACGCACCGTCCATTCGGCGAGCAGTCGGTTGACCAGGTTCTGACTCACGGCCGCGCTCGTGTTGAAGCCCGCGGGGATGTCGGCAACCGACTCCAGCGCGGTAGGACCGAGCACCGCCACCTCCTGGGCGAGCGCGGTGTACTCATCGTCGACGATCACCAGCGACAACGCGGCGCGCAGGCCTTCGTCTGGGTTGAGCACCAACGGGCCGCACCACTGGACATCAGCCACGAGCCCGGACGCAGCCGGAAGGAGCGCGATCTGCCCGGGCAGCGTCATCTCCGTGGTCGCAACGGCGAGCCCAGAGATCAGCGCATCGTGCACCTGCGTCCGGGTCTGTCGCCTCGCTTCTCGCGTTCCGACAAGTTCTCCGACTTCGTCACCCGCGAAGCCCCCGACCACGCCGCCGATGACGGCGCCTATCGGTCCGCCCACAAATGCGCCCACGGCGGCACCGCTGCCGATGCCCGCGCCGCGACCGTACTTTGCACCTTTGTCGCCCGCCAGCTCGGCGAGCTTCGGCCCTGGCCCGGCATGGCCCAGGTCGCGCAGCTGCAGACTGATGCCGTCGTTGCCGACCGAGGCCACCGCCACCTCGCCCTCGATCCGAAGGTCGCCCTTGCCCTCCTCGGTGGTGTCGAGCGTCAACGTGAACGCGAGGCCACCCTCCACAACCGCGAGCGTGGACTCGCTGATGTGACTCGTCGGGCCGAAGTGCTCCTGCTCGACTGCGGCCGCCAGAACCTTGTGCTCGATCGCGGGCAGCAGCAGCATGCGAACGGCATCGGGCGACAGGCCCAACGCCACATCGCACCCACGCTCCTGGTCCGCCTGAAACGGCCCCGCCGCGACGACATCGACAACCTGATCCACTCGACCGCCACGCCGCCACACCGCTGCTTCGATGAAGTGGTAGCCCGGGGACAGGTCGCTCAGCGCTGTCGTGAGCCCCGCCTTGCCCTCACGCTCCAGAGCCAGCGTAGTCTCGCGGTCGAGCTGGGCGACGAGGCGGTCGGCATCCGCGGCCGGAGTCACGGCGACCGTCCAGTGCCCCTCGCCGTCAGGGGCGAACGCTGAGTCAGGATCGACCGAAACCGCGAACGACGGTGCGGGAATCGACGTCATCGCCCACGCCCCCGCGACCATCGCGGTGGCAAATAGGGCAACGCCGATGCCGAAGGTCGAGCGCATGGTTACTCAAACACCAGCGGGAGCGTGGCCATTTCCAGCAGTACGATCCAAAGTGTCGAGGCCATCACGCTCGCCACCATCGCCACCGTGACCGCATCCGACGTCCGCTTGGGGCGCGAGCCCTTCGCGACCGCATCAGCGGAGATCCCAACCGCGTAAATGGCCAGCAAGAACCCAGCACGGGCGAGCAGGCGGATGTCCTTGGGCTCGGGGTCCACAAGCTGCGCGGTGACGAAACCAAAAGCGCGCCCCCACTCCACGCCCTCACCGTGGATGTACAGAGCGCCACCACCCACCATGCCGCCCACGAACAACGTGGCCAAGAATGCCGACGACAGGGCCAGCCCTATCCAAGCCGGCAACCACAAGTACCGCCGCCGCTCGATCCCCAGAGCCTCGAGCGCCTCCGCCTGCTTGGTGAGTGAAATACCACCCAGCCACGCGGTCACGGCATTCCCAGACGTCGCCGAGAAGAGGATCCCCGACAAAGGGGGCGCCAGCGCGATGATGTGGCGCGCGCCGATCATCGAGAACACGAACTCGTCGCGCAGCGCCAGATCGCCTCCAGAGAAGGCGTGATGAAAAATGTACATCACGCTGTAGCCGAGCAACGACGAGACGATCGCAAAGAAGAGCGCGGGTCGGAGCAGCGTCTGCCGCAGCACAACCGGGGCAACCTCGGCGAGATCTTTGAGCCCACGGAGCATCGCTGCTGGTCCGCACCGCAGGACCTCCACGGGCACCGTGAACGGCTCGAAGATGATGCTCGCGACCCGGCGAACCTGTCGCAACGGGTCGCGCTTGACCTTGCCAGGTTCCGGAGCACGATCCTGCTCGAGCTTGTCGACGACCACCGCAGTGATCGCACGCTCGATGCGTTGCTGCTCGGGCTCGCCGCGGACGACGTCGTCAGAGGTGACACCAACGTCGAGCTCCAGCACGTCTCGCGCGACACGGTCCATAAACCAAAACCGGTCGGCAAAGGCGGCCGCAAACGCAAGATCGTGCGTAATGACAATCGCCGCGGCTTTGCGGTCGCGAATCTGCTCACGCAGCAGCGAAGCCAGCACGCGCACGCGGTACGGATCGATGCCCACGCTCGGCTCATCGAGGAACAGCAGATCACGACCGCCAGCGAGCGTGCGCGCCACGGCGATGCGCTGCGCCTCACCGCCAGAGAGTCGCTCGGTTCCCTGGGACGCCGTCGCCCAGGCCGCGGGAAGGTGCATGCGCTCGAGCCACGCTTGGACCTC
>Ga0316189_10000196_pt1 | contig 57870 bp, 50 predicted proteins | sample LowCovwburrow_MG_FD_204930 | JGI IMG/M metagenome (GOLD analysis project Ga0316189, IMG submission 204930) | Coastal sediment microbial communities from Maine, United States - Lowes Cove worm burrow | ecosystem: Environmental > Aquatic > Marine > Coastal > Sediment | place: USA: Maine...
GATGAATAATCGAGTAAAAGTTATGGTTGCCACTAATGCCTTTGGAATGGGAATAGATAAACCAGATGTAAAAACTGTTATCCATATAGATTTACCTGAAAGCCTTGAAAGCTATTTTCAAGAAGCAGGAAGAGCTGGACGTAATGGTGACAAAGCTTACGCCATCATTCTTAAAAACAAAAATGACGAAGAAAAGGTTAAAAATCAATTTTTAAACGTTTTACCATCTGTTGATTTTATAAAGATAGTTTACAGAAAATTGTGTAACTATTTTCAAGTATCATATGGTGAAGGAGCATACACCACACATGATTTTAACTTCAATCTGTTTTGTAAAACATATAAGTTTAATTCAATATTGGCTTACAACGCAATTTTAGCACTAGATAGAAGTAGTGTGCTAAATTTAGCTCAGCAATTTAAAAGACGTTCAACAGTTCAAATTTTATTGTCCAATACTGAGTTATTTAACTACATAGATAAACATCAAGATATTAGTATTGTATTAAAATCGATACTACGTACTTATGGAGGCATTTTTGATCAAGAAGTAAAAATTAATTCTCTTTTAATTGCTGATAAAACAAATGTTCCTGAAGACACTGTAATTAACACCTTAATAAAACTTGAAAAGGATAAAGTAATAGCACTAAATTTAAAAAAAACTGATGCAGAAATTACGTTCATAGAGCCTCGAGAAGATGACAAAACCATTAACAGAATTGCGAATACAATTGAAACACAAAACAAGCAGAAAGTTAATCGTGTTAATTCTGTTATTGAATATATTTTAAATAATAAGCGATGTAAAAGCTCACAATTATTAGACTATTTTGGAGAATCTTTAACCACAAATTGTGGTATTTGTTCTGTTTGTATTAATGCCACTAAAAAGGATGACATTGATACACTAACAAATGGAATTGAAATTGTAATTTTGTTATTACAGGAAAAGAATTTATCATCTCGAGACATATTAGAACAAACATCCTTATCAGAAACTGAATTAACAAACATCTTAAAAATTCTTTTAGAAAAAAGAGCTATAAAACTAACCAACTTTAATACGTATAAATTAGCATAGTGATGAGAGATTTAAGAATTGTATTTATGGGAACACCAGAATTTGCTGTAAGCTCATTAGATACTATTATTTCAAATGGATATAATGTGGTTGGAGTTATTACAGCACCAGATAAACCTGCTGGTCGTGGGCGACAACTAAATGAATCTGCAGTAAAAACCTATGCGCTATCAAAAGGATTAACAGTGTTGCAGCCAACCAATTTAAAAAATGAAAATTTCATTTTACAACTAAAGGCTCTAAAAGCGAATCTTCAAGTTGTTGTTGCTTTCAGAATGTTACCAAAAGTTGTTTGGCAAATGCCTGAATATGGAACCTTTAATTTACATGCATCACTCCTACCCAATTACAGAGGTGCTGCTCCAATAAATTGGGCAATTATTAATGGTGAAAACAAAACTGGTGTTTCTACTTTTTTTATTGATGAAAAAATTGATACTGGAGAAATGATTCTTCAAAAAGAAGTTTCAATTTCTAAAACGGAATCTGCTGGTCAACTTCATGATAAGTTAATGACTATTGGAAGTGAACTTATTATCGATACATTAAAACTAATAAAAGAAAATAATGTAACCACAACACCACAAGCAGAAAACACCGACATAAAAACCGCTTATAAGCTAAATAAAGACAATTGCTTTATTAACTGGAACAATTCAGTACAAAACATTTACAACCAAGTTAGAGGACTTAATCCTTACCCTGCTGCTTGGTGTTTGCTTAAAAATGGCAAAGACGAACTAAATATTAAAGTTTATAATGTTGAAGCTAATTTATGTGACCATGATTTTCAAATTGGAACATTAATAACTACTAAAGAAAAAATTAAAATAGCAGCTAAAAATGGGTTTATTATTCTAAATGAAATTAAACTTCCAGGGAAACGAAAAATGGATGTAAAATCATTGCTTAATGGTTTTAATTTTGAAGCTAACGCAAAAATGCTGTAAACCCTTACTATCATTGATGACTTAATTTTTTGACAAAAATCACGTTGCTTTATTAACAATTGCCAGAAGTTATCAACAAATACGTGTATTTCCCTTGCTATTACTTGTGTGAATGGATTATACTAATAAATTTGTATAGGATTTAACATTAAAACGTTAACCCAAATAATAATCATTTAAAATTTAAATTTATGAACAAAACAGATTTAATCAATGGAATGGCAGAAAATGCTGGTATTACTAAAGCAGCTGCTAAGAAAGCATTAGATTCTATGTTAATTGACATTGAAGGTGCATTACAAAAAGGAAATAGAGTTTCTTTAGTAGGTTTCGGTTCTTGGTCAGTTTCTAGAAGAGCAGCAAGAGATGGAAGAAATCCTCAAACTGGAGCAACTATAAAAATCAAAGCAAAAAATGTAGTTAAGTTTAAAGCAGGTTCTGATTTAAGTAGTGCTATAAACTAATAAATCTCATATTTTATTTTTTAAAAGGCTTGCAGTTGCAAGCCTTTTTTAATTTATACACTTAAATAATACTTGCTTATTAAACAAATTTGCACTAGTTTTAGTAGCAAATCACAGCTATGATTAACATTAACCCAAAAAAAGGTCACCTATTAATTGCTGAACCTTCAATATTAGGAGATGTATCATTTAATAGATCTGTAATACTTTTAGCAGATCATAATGAAGAAGGTTCTGTTGGCTTTATTCTAAATAAACCCTTAGATTATACTATTAGTGATTTATTGCCAGAAATTGAAATTCCGTTGCGTGTCTATAATGGTGGTCCAGTTGAGCAAGACAATCTTTACTTTATTCATAAAATACCAGAGCTAATTCCAGAAAGTGTTGAGATTTCTAATGGTATATTTTGGGGAGGAGATTTTAGTAATGTTATTAAATTAATTAATGAAGGTGAGCTCAATGAAAAAGATATACGCTTTTTCTTAGGGTACTCAGGCTGGGATTCTGACCAATTAATAAATGAACTTATTTCAAATTCATGGATTGTTACAGAAAATGTTTACGATAGTTCTATTATTGAAAAAAGTGATGATTCTTTCTGGAAAGAAAAAATGCTCGAATTAGGAGGTGATTATAGTTTATGGTCAAATGCTCCTGAAAATCCTAGTTTTAACTAAAACAATCTTATTTTTACATTTAGTTTTCCTAGCAAATTTTTTGCAACCTTATTCTCAAATTCTTTTTTTCGATATTTTGTAATTGGTTGAATTCCAATAATAACATTTGTAATGAATATTTCATCAGCCTTTTGTAATTCAAATGGTGAAATTGAAGCTTCTTCTAATGTAAACTCAGGCATTAATTTAATGATATCTATAATTTGCTTTCTCATTACACCTTTAATACAACCATCTGATAAAGGTGGTGTTTTTATAGTATTCTCTTTAACCAAAAACACATTAGCATTTAAGGCTTCAATTACATGCTTTTGCGTATTTAATACAAAACAATTATTCAAATTGTTCTCTTTGGCATAAATACTACCAATTACATTAATAATTCTGTTGTTTGATTTAAGGGTAGATAATAAATCAGCTGAAACATAATGATCCTTATATAAATCTACAACACATGGTTTATTATGTAATTGATAAAAATCATAATCTAAAGTATTACTTACAATCAAATACCTAACATCATTATTATCAGGAAAATAAAACCCCTTTGATTCTCTATATACGATAAGTTTTACACGACAGTTTTTATCTAATAAATCATCAGAATTTAATAAGTTAATAATTTCATCCTGCAAGTATTCAAGTGTGAAATTCATCGGAATTTCCATTCTCAAAATGCGCATTGATGCCATTAACCTGAAGTAATGATCTTCCCAAAATAAGATTTTACCATGAGACACTTTAATGGTTTCAAAAACAGCATCACCATAATTAAAACCTCTATTTAAAATTGAAATAGATGCCTTTTCTTTTTTAAGAATATTTCCATTAATATTTACCATAAAAAAATCCCGAATAAATCGGGACAAATATACTTTATTAAAGTTATTAATTTATGCTGAACCTAAAACTTGTTTTAAATCTGAAATCTGATTATCCCATAGCATTTTAGTTTCTTCAATTTCATCATCCTCTGCAAAATCTGTAACCATTAATGATACATCTTTAGTAATTTCATCAACCTGTATTCTAATTTCAAAATAAGAAGCATCTTCATCTCCATTCATCCATTTAAATTTAACACGTTCGCCACTTTTTTTAGTAAGTAACTTCGCCTCTTCTTCACTATCATCCCAAATAAATGTAAACATTTCTCCACGTGAGTTTACATTGTCTGCAAACCATTCAGATAAGCCAGAAGGCGTTGAAATATATTGATATAACAGTTGAGGAGAAGCGTGAATAGGAAACTCTAGTTCAAATTTAGTTTTGTCGTCCATCTAATTTATTTTATAAGGTCGGTAATATATACATTAAATTTTTAGTTTTCAAGAATTATTTAGGGATTTAGTGTTTGCTTAGAATGAATTTGTTTTTATATTTGCAGCCGCATAATGATGGCGAGGTAGCTCAGTTGGTTAGAGCGTTGGATTCATAACCCAGAGGTCACGAGTTCAAATCTCGTTCTCGCTACAATATTACTTTAAAATCCCTTGGTTTTTTTCAAGGGATTTTTCTTTTTTATACATTATAACGTATTGTCTGCCAATTTACAAAGCATAAATATGCCGTAGGATCTACTACTTCGCCAGATAAAATTAACGGAGAAGGTAACGTTGGTAAAATACCAACGCGCTATATTCCTGTTGATTAGTTGTTCTTTGTATATGTAACAATGATGGAGGCAATATTGAATTTAATAACAACTAACATATTTTTGTAAAAGAAGCATCTAGAAATTCTGTATTCTTAGGATCTGATGACTATTTTGATTTAGTTATTGATGAAGCAGAATCAGATAACGTGCAACGTATACGTTGTTAAGAATATTTCTGAAGGTACTTATATTTTAAGATTACAAAGTAATTCTAGAACTGTAAATAAGAAAGTGATTATCAATCAGTAAATACCAACTGATTTTCAAAATAAAATAGGCTGCTCATAACGAGTAGTCTATTTTAATATTATGCATTTCATCGAATATATTTGCGTTTCACAGAGTTTTATTCAATAATTTTATATATTGCATCTGATTAAATAACTGATATTCAAATCTAAACCCCAAATCAAGATGAATAAAGTTACTACTTTTTATGCAATATTATTGTTATCGCTAATTGGCTTTCAAAGTTTATACGCACAAGATATTCAGCGTGTTAGAATTGATTTTGAAAATCCTGATGGTTATGTTCGCCACCTTTTATTAGGTTTTACACCAAACAATGCAGCAACCGATGACATGGATTATGGCTATGATGCATTATGCATGGATGTTTTAAGCAACGATTTAAATTGGATTATTGAAAATCAACGTTTTGTGATTCAAGGTGTTGGTGAATTTAGTCAGAACAAGTCCTACCCTTTTGGAATGTTCCTAACTAATTCAGGAAATATTCAAATTTCCCTTAATTCATTAGAAAATTTTGAAAATCCAATAAACGTCTACATCTATGATTCTTTGGCTAACTCATTTCAACAAATTAATAATTCAAGCTTTAATTTACATATAAACAATGGAGATTATTTAAATAGGTTCTTCATTACGTTTCAAAATATAAATCCTCCAGCTAGTGCTGATGTAAATATTGCTTTATCGATTAATGAAAATAATATAGACAATATTGTAGTTAAAAGTATTGCTAATACTAAAGAAGTACTAATAGATACAAGAAATAATTTAAAAATAGACAAAATTGAAATTTTAGACATTTTAGGTAAAAAAGTGTCAGATATTAAAAATATCAACACCTCTAAAATTAGAATTCCAACTCAACATATCTATTCTAAAATTATTATTGTATCCGTCTTTACTAAAAGTGGAGTTATCCGAAAAAAACTTTTGCTCAATTAAATACAAAAAAAAGGCTGAACTAACGTTTAGCCTTTTTTTATTTAATATACTCTAAAATATATTATTCATCACTTATCGGAATTCGTTTATTCTCTAAAACATTTCCTTTTTTAAGTCTTTCTTAACTAATAAGTATAACCCTTCAGATAATTTGTCAATATCTATTTTTTGTGACTCATTATAATTTCCGTTAAGATTAACCCATTTTAATTAAACCTCCTCTAATATTAAATATTGAAATATTTACCTCAACACCATTTGTCTGATAACTCAGTAAAAATTTTCCCAATACCAGCAAACAGTTTATTGAATATTGATATTAATCAAAAGAAAAACATTAAAATATTTAATACTATTGAAAAATAGTAAAAGAAACTACAATAAATAAAATTAATGTAAGTACACTTAATTCTGGTATGTATATCATACAAATCATTACAGATAAAAGCGAATACTTTAAGAACATTATTATTAAATAGTTAAAATCATAATTCCTTAACATATAGATAAATACATTTTATATATTCCTATAAAAAGGCAAAAACACATACTTTCTTCGTTTTTTATTTATCTGATAATCAATAATTTAATTAATAAAAATGTATTTCATCGATTTTATTTGCATTTCATGGAGTCATGCCTTACATTTGACCCTAAATATTTATTGATATTATTTAGTCCCAAACTAAATTAACCCTTATGAAAAACTATACTTACTTTTTTAAAGTAGTAGTCCTTACGTTTTCATTGCTTTTTATAGTAAATGCATTTTCTCAATGTACTACTACAATTAACTCATATCCATATGCCGAAGGTTTTGAAAATACTTTAGGAACTTGGACACAAGATACTGGTGATGATTTTGACTGGAAAAACTTAAGTGGTGATACTCCTAGTAGTAATACAGGTCCAGATAATTCGCATGGCGGAAGTTATTATATGTATACTGAAGCTTCAAATCCAAGAAGTTCTGGAGATATTGCTAATCTTGAAAGTCCTTGCTTTAATATAGTCACTGCTACTGCAGCACAATTCTCTTTCTGGTATCATATGTATGGCGCAAATATGGGCACTCTTTATGTAGAACTCAGTACAGATAATGGTGCTACTTTTCCGAATATAATACACACATTATCAGGAGAAGATCAAACATCTAATGCAGATGCATGGAAGCAAGTAAATATAAACTTAGCTGCATATTTAGGCAATACAATAAAAATAAGATTTAGAGGTGCAAGAGGAACTGATTACACAGGAGATATAGCAATTGATGATGTATCTATGACTGCAACTTTATCTTCTGCTGTAGAGATTGATATTACTGGTAAAGGTTTATCAATTACAGATGAAGATACAACTCCTTCAAACCTAGATGATACAGATTTCGGAACATCAAATATAGGAAACGTCATAGAGAGAACATTCAATATTAATAATCATGGAACTCTAGACTTAACTATTTCTAGTATTGTGCTTTCAAACACGACCGACTTTTCTATCTCAGGAACTCCCTTCTCTACTCCAGTTCTACCTTTTGGAAGTACTAGCGTTACAATTACATTTAATTCCCTAACATTAGGAACAAAAACAAGTACAGTAACTATTAATAATAACGACAGCGATGAAACTGTATATAATTTTGACATTCAAGCAGAAGCTGAGCAAAACTTTTTTGATAGTGATGGCGACGGTGTTTTTGATAATATAGATATTGATGATGATAACGATGGGATTCTTGATACAATAGAAGAAAATAGCTGTGAAGTTGCAAATGGCAATTCAGTAAATTATAAGTTTCTGAATGAAACATTTGGAGCTGGAACGGGAAGGTCAACAATTGACACAAATAATTACACCGCCACAACATCTTATTGTTATGAAGATGGAACCGCAGGAACAAATACGACTGAATGTCCTAGTCAATCCTCATGGATATTAGATGATGGTGAATATGTTGTAGTTTCAAAAATCACAAGGTATCCTAGCGATCCTACTAATAATGAAAATATACATGGCGATTTAGCGTGGTATCAAGGTGATGATCATACTCCAGGAGATACAGAGGGCAAAATGGCTGTTTTTAACGCCAGTTTTGACCCAGGAGTTTTTTATGAAACTACTATTACTGGAATATTATCAAACTTACCAATAACTTATAGTTTTTGGGCATTAAACATTATGACTCCAGGTAATTTTTCTGGATCTATCTTACCCAATATTACAGTTCAATTTTTAGATTTAGCAGAGAATGAGATTGCTACTTTTAATACTGAAGAATTTGGTATTTGTACATCCGGAATTACGGATAATTCTTGTGCTCAGGCCGAATGGCATGAATTTACTACAAGTGTTAATTTAGGAAACACAAATTCCTTCATTGTAAGGTTTATTAATAATGCTCCTGGAGGTGGTGGAAATGATTTAGCAATAGATGATATTATTATTGCACAGACGCTGTGTGACACTGATTCTGATGGTATTGCCGATATCTTTGACTTAGATTCTGATAATGATGGAATTCCAGACGTGGTTGAAGCTGGTTTAGGAGATTATAGTGATGGAACCGCCACATTAACTGGAATTGGAGGCTGGATTGATAATAACGGAAATGGAATGCATGACTTAGTTGAAGGTAACATTACACTTGACACTGATGGAGATGGTACACCAAATTTTTTAGACCTTGACAGTGATAATGATACACTTTTTGATGTTGATGAATCAGGAGTAGGTAATACTGGAAATCCAACATATCAAAATGGTGATGGCGATATCACTGGTGATGGTGTTGGTGATGGACAAGATACAGATTTAGTAAGATTAAAAGATGAAAATTACGACAATGTTTATGAATATTTTGCAGATGGAATTTTAGACATCTATGATTACTATAATGGTATAACTTTTGCTTCTGCCTATGGCAACTCTAATCAAGGATTAGGAAACACATACTATGTCTTAGATTCTGATTCTGATGGTACACCAGATTATATGGATTTAACTTCGGATGGATCAACATATGATATTTCACGTACACTTTACGCGAGTTTAGATGCTGATAATGATGGTGATATTGATGGTGCAGGAACTGTTTACCCAAATGGTCAAATAGATGACAATGAAGGAGATGGTATTTTGGATTTATTTGATACTGAAGATGCCCTTTTTGGGTCACCTAGAGATCTCGATAGAAAACTACACTTATACTTTGATGGACGAAATGATTACGCTGATGATACTAATGTAATCAATGGATGGGAAGAAGCCACAATAATGACATGGATAAAAATTGATCCTTCAGCCACAGGAATTCAAATTATTGCTGGTCAAGATGAATTCTATTTACAGCTTAATTCTGACAAAAGCGTAACTGCTTATGCAGATGGATACACTATAACAAATGGAACATCCCTAAACACAAATCAATGGGTACATATTGCTTCAACATTTAGTGATACAGATAAAAAATTTAAATTGTTCATTAATGGTCTAGAAGTTTCTGACACTACAGTTTCTGGAGCTTTATCAAGTGACAGTTCTAGTTTTTCTATAGGTAGAGAACCAGATTCAAATAACAAATACTATCACGGGTTTATTGATGAACTTAGAGTATTTAATAAAGCTTTAAGTAATGACGAAATCCATAAAATGGTATATCAGGAAATTGAAAATAATTCATCAGTAGTAAGAGGAGCTGTAATTCCAAGAGATGTGACAGATTTTATTGATTCGGCAACAATTCCAACTTTAAATTGGTCATATCTTAAAAGATATTTTAGGATGGATACCTATAAAGATGACATCATTGATGATTTATCAACGGCAAGTATTGACGTAGGTTCAGGAGCGAAAATTTACAATACAAAACTCATTGATGTACAAACAGCACCATTACCTTTTGTGACTCAAACAAGTGGGAGTCTAGAAAGCGCTGTCAATATTCCTGCCAATGGTGTAAATGGGAATGACGCTACAACCTATGATTGGTCGATTGTAAAAGTTGAACACGATAACGTAACATTCAATTCAGACCAAAAACACTTAGCTTTATTTATTGATGAATTAGATGCAGGTTCAAACCCAATAGAATTTAGTGTGTTAAATGATTCTGAGCTAAACGTTTCATGGTATTTAAAACTAGATGGATCCATTGATTTAGAAGGCGAATCACAATTAATTCAAGGCTATGATAGTGATTTACTAGTAGGAGCATCTGGAAAATTATTTCGAGACCAACAAGGCACAGCAGACACATACACATATAACTATTGGTCATCACCAGTTGGTATATCTGACGAAGGAACTAATGAATATCGCTATACATTACCTCAGGTAATAAAGGATGGAACACAAAACATAAATTTCATAACCTCTAGTTATAATGGCACTAACACCTCTCCTATCGGCTTAGCAGATTATTGGATATGGAAATTTGCAAACGGAGCAAATGATGATTATTCTGCTTGGCAACATGCTAGAAGCTCTGGAAATATTAATGCTGGTGAAGGATTCACCATGAAAGGTCCTGGAACTGGAAGTATATTAACCGAGCAAAATTATGTGTTTAGTGGTAAGCCTAATAATGGAAATATTGATATTTCAATCGGTGCTGGAAAGGATTATTTAGTAGGTAATCCTTATGCTTCAGCTTTAGATGCTTATAAATTTATAAACGACAATAGCTCTTCAATTAATGGAACGCTATATTTTTGGGAGCACTGGGGAGGAGGTTCTCATATTTTAGCAGAATATCAAGGTGGTTATCATATGCTTAACTTATCTGGTGTTACAACAGCTGCAACCTTAGGATCAAATGATCCTGATGTTGGTACAGGTGGAACTCCAGTTAAAACTCCTGGGAACTATATCCCTGTGAGTCAAGGCTTCTTTGTTGTAGCTGATAGCGATGGAGGTACAATTAACTTTAACAATGGTCAACGTATATTTCACAAAGAAAGTAGTGGAAACTCCACTTTCCTTGGGCCAAATAATGGAACTAGCAGAACTAATAGTTCAGATTCAGAAATTGATTTAAGAGCTAAACTTCGTCTTGGATTTAATTCTGTAAACACAATAAGACGCCAATTACTTGTAACTGCAGATCCAAATGCTACAGCCAATATTGATTGGGGCTATGATGGGAAAAATAATGATGCTCAAATTGATGATATGTTTTGGTTAATTGAAAATCAGCAATTTGTAATTCAAGGTATAGATGATATCAATACTGAAACAGTGCTACCTTTGGGAATCTATACAGCTAATTCAGGTGTTAATAGTATTGTTTTAGATGAACTAGAAAATGCTCCGTCTGAACTAAATGTCTATTTACACGATAAAACTTTAAATATTTATCACAATTTAAGAGATCGTGCCTACGGAGTAACGTTGCCTGCTGGCGAATATCTAGACCGCTTTGAAATTACTTTTTCTAATCAGAATACACTTGGTATTAATGATAACATAGAAGCAACTAAGTTAGATGTTTACTACACAAACGCTAAAAAAAGCATTACTTTAATAAACCCCTTATATCAGGAAGTAAAATCTATAGACATCTTGAATACATTAGGTCAGGTTATACATCGTTTCAACAATATTCCAAAATTAAATCATACAGAAATTAAATTAATAACCCTAAGTTCTGGTGCATATATCATCAAACTTAATACTCAAGAAGGTACAGTTTCAAAGAAAGTATTAGTTGAATAAAAAATTGTTATAAAATTTCACTAAACTGAAAAAGCTCCAATTAGTCATTGGAGCTTTTTTTATTTTATTAATTTAATTAATTCTGAAAGCGAACATTTAGTTTGTTCACCAGACTTCATGTTTTTTAAAGTATAAGCATCTGAGTTCATTTCTTCCTCACCTACTAAAACTACAAATGGTATTTCCCTTTTGTTCGCATAGATCATTTGCTTTTTCATTTTGGCAGCATCAGGATATATTTCTGTATTATATCCTTCGCTTCTCAATGTTGATATTGCTTTTAAAGAATAAAGAGCTTCAGCTTCCCCAAAATTAATGAATAGCACTTCAGTTGAATTAGCGATAGTTTCAGGAAACAGATTTAATTCTTCAAGTACTAAATATATTCTATCTAACCCAAAGCTTATTCCAACACCACTTACATCTTTAAGACCAAAAATTCCAGTAAGATCATCATAACGACCTCCTCCTCCAATAGATCCCATTTTCACATGTTCAGGCGCTGCTACTTCAAAAATAGCTCCAGTGTAGTAATTGAGTCCGCGAGCTAATGTAACATCTAATTGCAGTTTTGCTGTTTTAAGACCAACACTTTCAATTGTCGAATTAATAAATGTTAATTCTTCAATGCCTTTAATACCTTCTTCAGAAGTACTTAAAATGCTTTTTAGGCTATTAATTTGTGATTCAAAAGTCCCTTGAATGCTAAACAAAGGCTGAAGTTTATCAATACCTTCTTGAGAAATCCCTTTAGTAAGCATTTCTTCTTTAACCTTCTCCTCTCCTATTTTATCTAACTTATCTAAAGCGACAGTAAAATCAATAAGCTTGTCTTTTGCACCAATAACTTCAGCAATTCCAGATAATATTTTACGATTGTTAATCTTAATTGTAACGCCTTCTAAACCTAACTTTGCAAATACATCGTCATATAATTGAACAAACTCTACTTCTTGCAACAAACTTTTTGAACCAACAACATCAGCATCACATTGATAAAACTCTCTAAATCGTCCTTTTTGTGGTCTGTCTGCTCTCCAAACGGGTTGTATTTGATAGCGCTTAAACGGAAACGTAATATCATTTTGGTGTTGCACTACGTAACGCGCGAATGGCACGGTTAAGTCATATCGTAATGCTTTTTCAGAAATTTTTGATGATGATTTATTCGAATTTAAAATTTCAAAATCAGTTAAATATTTTTCAAAAAAATTAAAAAAGGTATCATTTTTATATTGGTTAAATTCAATAACCCTATCAGTCTCTTCTAAATTCTTAAGATTTCTTACAAAGGAAATATAATCACCCTTTATATCATTAAAGTAGTTTATAAGAAATTCATTCCTTGAATCATCCTCAGAATTTTTTTTAGTATAACTATCTAAAATATACTCGTAAATCATACTGGCCTCTTCTGTTTCTTCTAAAGCCATATTAATCATATCAAATATACTTGTAAAAGCAAGGTTTACTCTTGTAGAACTAATAACATCTAACTTAATATCCTTAAAATAATCTCCGGAGTTCAAAATTTTAAAAATCAGTCTATCACCTTCATCTCCATATTTTCCCATCAAAGTATCTGAATTCTCAAAACTTGGTGTTTCAATAGGCTGAAAACCAAAGCGCTCAAAACTTGACTTTATGGTACTAAATATGTAGTTGCGTTTTGCTACTTCTACTGGAGAAAAATCTCTAGTTCCTTTTGGAATGCTTGGTTTTTGTGCCATATTCATTTCCCATGAAAATGGGAATCTCATTTAAATAATTATAAAATCTGTCTTACAAAGTGGTTTCCTGCCTTAGCAGGAATGACAAAAATAAATGAAATTAACCTATTAGTTTATCAAAATACTTAAATAAATCGCCTTTTGTAATTATTGATCCTTGTTGTATCAATTCAAACTTATTAAACTGCTTATCATCAGAATATGCCTTTTTTGCATTAAATAATTCAACAGTGTCACTTATTAAATTTTCTCTTAACCAACTAAACCCTTCTCTAGTTGTTAAATCAAAATCAGTTGTGTTGAGTTTCACTCCAATTAATTCAATTTCATTTTCACCTAAATAAAACAAATACATGTGCTGAGGTGAAATATTCTCTAAATACTCTGCTTTAGTTAAAACACCTTCCCAAACCAAATCACTAAACACGTCTAATTCTTGATTTGCTACTTCTGGTTTATTAGCTTTAATGTCACTCCATTCATCAGCTGTGATGGATTGTGTTGCTAAAAAGTTAATAAACTCTTTATGCAACTCTTCAAACTGTTCTTTAGTTAATCTTGTATATTTCATAATAAAAAAAATGCGCTCTTTTTCAAGAGCGCAAATTTAAGTATATATATTTAATTTTTTAGAATATATAACGCAATCCAAATTGAGCTTGCCATCTTGAAGCTAAACTTGCATCATATCCAAATGTTTCAGTTTGTTCTCCAGTAAACGTATATGTTGGAACTCCCATAGCATCAACAGAAACACCAATAGGTTGAATACTGTTTGGTTGTTGAATTAATCCCCATTCAGAACTTAATAAATTACCAACATTCAAAATATCAATACTAAATTGTATAGTATTAACTTTATCACCACCAACTTTAAAGTTATAATCTTGTAAAAACTTTAAGTCTACTCTACTTCTCCAAGGTGCTAATGCTCCATAACGTTCAGCATATTTACCTCTTCTTTCACTTAAGTAATCATCTTGTTGTATAAAAGCATTTAAAGCATCTCCTTGACCAGCTCCAGAAAACTGCATTTGACCAATCTCAGCAGAAGTTGGAACATAAAGTAAATCGTTTAAGCCAGATCCATCTCCATTTATATCACCTCCATATGTATAACTAAATCGTCCACCTCTAGCATACTCTAAAAATCCAGAGATTGTAGTTTCCCATTTATCATCATTACCATAGGTCCACCTTTTACTTGCTACACCAATAACTCTATGTGTGTCACCATATTTTGAATGCCCTAATACATCAGCATTCACATCATCAACAATAGGGTTCCCAGCATAAGCATCACTAGTAATTTCAGCTTCTATTGAGTTTACATCTTTAGAATTTAAATAACTATAAGCCATACTTGCATATAAACCATTCTCAAAAGTTTTTTGTGCTTTCAAAGCAACATTCCATATTCTACCTTTATCAGAATTAGTAAACACATAAGCATTATTAATAAGATCGTCTGATAAATAAATTGGTCTGTTATCAACACCACCTAAAGTTCCTGAAGGACTTAACTGTCCCCAATTTTGAACATGAGCTCCATTGATATCTTTTGTATAAGACAAATCTGCAGTTAAGGTTAATCCATTTTCTAAACGTTTATCTACACCTAAATTAGTTCTCCAAACTTGTGGAAATTTATAATCAGGATCAACAGCTTGTAAAAAGAAAACATCAGGATTTGCAATTTGATTACCTAACCAAACAAAAGGAAAACGTCCCGTAAATAATCCTGAACCACCTCGAAGTTGAAACGTATCATCACCATCAACATCGTAATTAAACCCAACTCTTGGAGAAATTAACCAGTCGTTTGTTGGCATATTAGTATTATCAATAAATACTGTTTCTCCAGTATTGGGGTTTACATAGGGAATATCTGCCACAACAAATCCACGATCGATAACCTCTTGTGCTTTTTCAGCTGAATCAAAGAACAAAGGCTTATCAAAACGAACACCATACGTTAATTTAAGTTTCTCGCTAACATTCCATTCATCTTGTAAGTAAAATGATAATTGACCTACATTAGTTTCTGCAAGTGCCCAAGAATCGTTTGCATTATTAGAATTAAATGTAGATTGAGCTGCTGCAATTGTACCAGCATAGTCATTTGCATTAAAATCTGCAATATCTACGCTTCCAAATAGGTCAAAGCCATAACTTGTTAAGTTAAACGAATTATCAAATTGAAATTTTTCTAATGAAAAACCAACTGTATAAGTATGATCTCCTTTAAAGAAATTTAAATTGTTTGAAAACTGTAATACTTTTTGATCCAATCTGTTATGAACGGAAAATGGTTCATGACCAACAATAATATAAGGAGATCCATCTTTATAGATATTAATTGATGGTGCTGGTGTTGAAAAAGGATTTCTGTAATCGTTAAAATGTGTGTATCCAAATTGAAATTTGTTTGACGCATTATCTGATAATGTAGAGTTCAACTCCACTTGAATCGATTTTAGTTCATTATTAATTTCATACCCTGAATTTTCAAATTGTAAAGTTGATGCATTTGGCCCTCTAAATCCAATAGCTGTTGGATGTGCTGGTTTTTCTTTTGATGCATTAAGAAAATTATAAATAATTGCTAAACGGTTATTGTCATTAATATTCCAGTCTAACTTGAATATTCCTTTTGTAGATTCTGATTGATGAGTAAATCCTTGATAAGAACCTGGATCATAGCCAACTCCTAACAAACCATCTCTTACAGCTATTAAATCAGATTCTAAAACTCTAGACTCATTTATTGACCCACTTCCAGTATTAGGCAACCACGATTGACCTAAATCTTCTCTATCATCCTTTTCAAAATTTGCAAAATAAAATAGTTTATTCTTTACAATTGGCCCTCCAATACTAACACCAGTCTGAGTTTGAGTCAGTTTTGGTACAAATATTTTATCTCCTTTAACTTTACTACCTGTGAAATCTTCATTTCTATAAAAACCATAAACCGTTCCATGAAATTCATTGGTTCCGCTTTTAGTTACCGCATTTACTGCAGCTCCTGTAAAACCAGATTGTGTTACATCAAATGGTGCCGTTGATATTTGAATTTGATCAATAGCGTCTAGTGAAACAGGTTGTGAATCAGTTTGTCCTCCAGGAGTAGCTGCATCTAATCCAAATGGATTATTAAATATTGCACCATCTAAAGAAAAATTATTGAATTGATCATTACGTCCTCCAAATGAATTTCCGCTTGCTGTTGGTTCTAATCTTGTAAAATCAGCAGCAGATCTTGAAATTGTAGGTAAACGTGTCAGTTCACGTCTTCCTACACTTGTTTCTGCTCCTGTTCTATCACTACCAAAAGTCCCTGAACCACTAGTACCTGTTATTACTACAGCATCAAGTTGCTGACTATCTGCAATTAATGATGCATTTAAATTTTCAGTTTTACCTAAAGTTAAAAAAACGTCATTAAATTCTTGATCTTTATAACCTATATAACTTATTGTTATAGTATAAGGTCCTCCAACTCTAAGGTTAATTAAATTGTATCGTCCATCAAAATTTGTGGCTGCACCATACTTAGTACCTGTTGGTGTATGAATAGCAATAACATTAGCTCCAGGTAAGGATTGAGAATTTTCGTCGAGTATTAATCCTTTTATATTTGAGGTAGTTACTTGTCCATATGACATGATACCAAAACATAAAAGAAATAATGAAAGTAAATTTTTTTTCATTGAGTTGTTTGTTTAGTTGATTATTGAATTACATGTAAATTTAAAATAAAAAAAGCCGCTCAAGGAGCGGCTAATGATAGTATTCTATAAATTTATCAACTTTTTGTTGATAAACTAATTATTTAGCCTGAGGAATTACTTCAAATGGTAAATCAATACTTACCGCTCTATGCAATCTTATAACAGCATTATATTTCCCTAAACGCTTAACGTTTCCACCAATAACGTTTATAAATTTCTTATCAATACTGTGTCCTTCCTTTTCAAGAGCTTCAGCAACATTAATATTATTAACAGATCCAAATAATTTGTCTCCTGTTCCAACTTTAGCAGTTAATTTAATTTCTAATGCTTTAATTGCTTCTGCAATTTTATTAGCATCATCAATTATTTTTTGCTCTTTAAAAGCACGTTGCTTTAAATTTTCAGCTAATACTTTCTTTGCTGAAGATGTTGCTAATACTGCTTCTCCTTGAGGAATTAAAAAATTTCTACCATAACCGTTCTTAACTGTTACAATGTCGTCTTTAAATCCTAAATTTTCAACGTCTTGTTTTAATATAAGTTCCATTGTTATGTGTATTTTATTTTAATAAATCAGTAACGTAAGGCATCAATGCTAAATGACGTGCTCTTTTTACAGCAACAGCCACTTTTCTTTGGTATTTCAATGAAGTACCTGTAAGACGCCTTGGTAAAACTTTACCTTGTTCGTTAATAAATCTCATTAAAAAATCTGGATCTTTATAATCAACATATTTGATTCCAGATTTTTGAAACATACAATACTTCTTTTTCTTGTTAGTTTCAATGTTTAAAGGCGTTAAATATCTAATTTCTCCGTCCTTTTTACCTTTTGCTTGTTGTTCTATACTTGACATAATTACGCTTTTTCTTTAAGTTTAACTCTTCTTCTTTCAGCCCAAGACACTGCGTGCTTGTCTAATTTTACAGTTAAGTAACGCATAAAACGCTCGTCACGTCTAAATTCAACCTCTAAAGGGTTAACAACACTGCCATCGACAGCGAATTCAAACAAGTGGTAAAATCCACTTTTTTTGTTTTGAATTGGGTAAGCTAATTTCTTTAAGCCCCAATCCTCTTTGGATATCATCTTTGCACCTTTAGAAACAAGAAAATCTTCGTATTTCTTTACTGTTTCCTTTATCTGGTCTTCAGATAAAACGGGATTCAAGATGAAAACAGTTTCGTAATGATTCATAAAAATCGGTTTATTTGTTTAAAATGGCTGCAAAAATATACATTATTATTGGTTTTGACAACCTTTTACTTTTAAATAGTTGGTAATAACCATATGTTAACATTATGTTAAATAAAACACTTTGTCGATGTTTTTTGGTTTTTAACCGAATTATTCGTACTATTGTCGATATCTTAACCTAAAAACAATAATGTTATGACTTTAAACTGTGTTGTTGTAGATGACTCCGCAATCCAACGCTTATCTATTGTCAAGTTAATTGAGAATCATTCCTCGCTTAACCTGATTGCAGAATATAGCAGTGCCCTAGAGACTAAAAATGGACTTAATACCCACAAGGTAGACCTAATCTTTCTAGATATCGAAATGCCTGTTTTAAATGGTTTCGAATTACTTGATGTGCTAAATAATAAACCCCAAATTATTTTTGTTACTGGTAAAACGGAATATGCATTTAAAGCATTTAACTACGATGCTACAGATTATTTACAAAAGCCAATTACTAGAGAACGCTTTAATACTGCAGTCGATAAGGCTATGGAGCAGCATAAACTCACACTTGACTTTCAAGAGACAGATGGAGAGCACATATTCGTAAAAAGTAATCTTAAAAAACGTAAAGTTTATATTAAGGATATTAAATGGATTGAAGCTCTTGGAGATTACGTGAAACTAGTTACTGAAGAAAACAGTCTCGTTGTGTTATCTACTATGAAAGCTTTTGAAGCTGAATTACCCGAAGGAAAGTTTTTAAGAATTCATAAATCTTATATTGTGAATTTAGATAAGATTGATCGCTTTAACAGTAAAAATGTTGAAGTAGGATCTTATGAAATTCCATTAAGTAGAAATAAAAAGACTTTATTAGTTGATGCTTTAAATAATATTTAAAACCTTAATAATTATCGACATTTAAAACTACTTTAATAGGACGAAAATCTTTTACACTCAAGAAGCTATTTTTAATTTTAAGAATAGCTTCTTTTGTTTTTCCTAAAGATTGCTTTTCTGGTATTTTTATGAGGATATTTTTATGATACTGATTTCTAATTCTTGAAATTGGTGGAAATTCAGGGCCTAGAACATGTTGTTTAAACAATTGTCGCAACGATTTTGCCATCCATTCTGCTCCATCGTTTACTTTATTATAATCTCTATGTCTTAAAGTGATTTTTATCAGTCTGTAAATTGGAGGATATTTATAATTATAACGCTCATCCATTTGTTCGTTAAACATAGATTCATAATCATTTACGGATACCTGTTGCAATATTTTATGATAAGGGTCATAAGTTTGAATCAATACTTTTCCTCGCTCCTTAGTTCTGCCAGCACGTCCAGCAACTTGTTGCATTAATTGATAACTGCGTTCATGTGCTCTAAAATCAGGGAAGTTGAGTAAATTATCAGCATTCATCACACCAACAAGTTTAACGTTTCTAAAATCTAGGCCTTTAGTTAGCATTTGTGTTCCTACAAGCACATCAATTTCTTTGTTTTCAAATTTTCCAATCAAGTTCTCATAACTATTCTTGCCTCTTGTTGTATCTAAATCCATTCTAGCCACTTTTATTTCAGGAAATAGATTAGAAACCTCTTCTTGTATTTGCTCAGTACCAAAACCCTTATTATCCAACTCAACACTGCCACATGACATGCAATTTAGCAACATAGCTTTTGTATGACCACAATAATGACATCTCAATTGATTTTTATGTTGATGATACGTTAAGCTTACATCACAATTTGGACATTGTGGAGAATGACCACAAGTATTACATTCAACTATAGGAGAAAAACCTCGTCTGTTTTGAAATAAAATTATTTGGAAACCATTTTCTAAAGCTTCAGTCATTTCTTCAATTAACCTATCACTAAAATGACCTTTCATGCGTTTACGCTTGTACTTATCCTTAATATCAATAAGCTCAATCTCAGGCATTAATACATTGTTATAGCGCTCATTTAGCTCAACCAGGCCGTATTTTTTAGAAACCGTAGCATTGAAATAACTTTCAACACTTGGTGTTGCTGATCCTAAAACTGTTTTGGCTCCAAAATTTGAAGCTAAAACAAGAGCAGCATCTCTTGCATGATAACGAGGTGCTGGGTCAAATTGTTTGTAAGACACTTCGTGCTCTTCATCAACAATGACTAATCCCAGATTTTTAAAAGGCAAGAATACAGAAGAGCGTGCTCCTAAAATCAGTTTTGCTTTATCAGATCCATTTAATACATGTTGCCAAACCTCAACACGTTCGTTATTAGAATAACGAGAATGATACACCGAAATCTGATTGCCAAAATACTGCTTCAAACGACCTACTAATTGAGACGTCAAAGCAATTTCCGGCACTAAGTATAGTACTTGTCTTTCTTGTTTTAAGGCCTCTTCAATAAGCTTAACATAAATTTCAGTTTTTCCAGAAGATGTCACTCCTTTTAAAAGTGTAATATCTTGTTTTTTAAATATTTTCGTTATATTATCTAATGCTTTACTTTGATGTGAGTTTAATTCCATAGAAGGAACAATTTCATCAATATCAAACGAAACACGATCCACGTTTAGGTAATAATCTTGAAGAACTTCCTTATCTATTAATGCTTTGATTTGTGCAGAAGAAGCGCTACTCTTTTTTATTAAATCTGAAACTTTAATTGGTGATTTTAATACTGCAGACATTGAAAAATAATTTAGTATTATTTCGTGCTGTTTTGGAGCTCTACTTAATGTATTTAATAAATCACTTAAACCTTCATCTGAAGTATAATCTTCATTTAACTTGACATAACGTATTTGCTTTGGTTTATACTTGCTATATATTTCTTCATCTACAATAACAATTTGTTTTTCTAATAACCGCTTTAAAACTGGCAAACAATTCTTTTTACTTAAAATAGCATTAATATCGGCAACTTTAAGAGTGCTCTGATAAGTCAGTGCTTCATATACCAAAAACTCATCATCTTTAAGCAATGCCTCATCAACTTCTATAGTATTATTCAATCTAACCATAGCTTCACTTTCTAGCAATAGCGCACTTGGTAAAGCTGCTCTAAGCACGTCTCCAAGGGTACACATATAGTATCTTGAAATCCATGACCAGAATTTTAATTGCTGTTCAGTTACAATTGGAGTTTTGTCTAAAATTTGATGTATTGGCTTAGCTTCATATGATGTAGGCGAATTTTGATGCACTTGATAAACTAAAGCAGTATAAATTTTTTGTTTACCAAAAGGAACAGCAACACGCATGCCTATGTTTAGAAACTCTGCTTCTGCCTGAGTTATAGCATAGGTAAATTGTCTCTCTAATGGAATTGGAAGTATGACATCAATAAAATAATTTGAGTTATTCATACTAGACCTTACGCTTTAATTGCTGCAAGGATGCATTAAGCTCATATCCTAATAACAAAATATTAGAATTTAGCCATAGGTAAAACAACAAAATCAATAGTGCTCCAATAGATCCATAAAGCTCATTATACTTGGAAAAATTCTCAATATATACACCAAAAAGATATGAGGTGAGTAGAATTATAAACGTTGTAAACAGTGCTCCTACTGAAAAGAATTTGGATTGCCTACCTTCTTTTGTTCCAAAATAGTATAGAGTAGCCGTAGCTATATAGAGCATAACAGTAAAGAACATGTATTTTCCAAAAATCACCCATGCCAAACCAGATTGAGAGGTTTCTATCTCCTTGCCACTTAAACTCTCATATAAAGGCTGAATTATATAAATTTGGAAATAGCCAAATATTCCAACTGTAATAATTAGTAAAAACGCTAGTATTATTGCCACTCCTAAAGCATATAAATACTGTTTAAGCACGCTTCTAGTAAGTTGCTTATGATAAGAGTACTCAAAACCAGAAAACACTGCACTTACACCATTTGCCATTAATATAATAGACAAAATTAATATTGTCCAAAGCAAACTTCCTTGATTACCTACATTAATATTGTCAAAAATGTTTTCGTGAAAAAAACCTGATGTTTGAGGTGGTAAAAAAGAATCGAGAAAATCTAAAAATTCTACTTGGAAATTTTCAAACGGTATCACTGGAATGATAATGATAATAAATAGTAAAAAAGGAAATATAGCTGTGAAAAAATTAAACGCAATAGCACTTGCTCGTGTTGTTAAAGCACCTTGAACAATTCCTATAGTATACATTTCAAAAAGATCATAAATAGATAAACCTTCAAATCCTGGCAACTTTATATTTTTAAGAAATCTGACTACAAGATTTACAATTGGAATTTTATCTAGTTTTTCTTCAATATGCTTGGTCATTATACAGCTTTCAAACTTAAATCCATATTATATACTGAATGTGTTAAAGCTCCAGACGAAATATAATTAACTCCGCATTCAGCATATTTACGCACAGTCTGCTCGTTAATTCCTCCTGAAGACTCCGTTAAGCATTTATTACCAATTAGCTTCACAGCCTTTCTGGTGTTTTCGTAATTAAAGTTGTCAATTAGAATTCTGTATACACCATCAGTACTTAATATTTCTTCGATTTCTTTTAAATCTCGAGCTTCAACAATGATTTTTAAATCTCTATTTGTATCTCTCAAGTATTGCTTTGTAGTTTCAATTGCTTTAGTTAACCCTCCACAAAAATCAATATGATTATCTTTTAACATTATCATATCATACAAAGCAAATCTATGGTTCTCTCCACCTCCAATTGTTACAGCCCATTTTTCAAGTGCACGAATTCCTGGTGTTGTTTTTCTTGTATCTAAAATTTTGGTTCCAGTCCCTTCTAATAAATCTACAAAGTGTTTTGTTTTTGTTGCAATAGCACTCATTCGTTGCATTGCATTTAGCACTAAACGCTCAGCCTTTAAAATTGACTGCGAAGCACCTTCAACATAAAACACTATATCACCATATTTAACTTCTGAGCCATCCTCAATAAGCATTTCTACTGTTATATTCTCATCAACATATTTAAACACTTTTTTTGCAAATTCAACACCAGCAATCACACCTTCGTCTTTTACTAAAAGCTTTGCCTTACCTTTTGCTGAAGCTGGAATACATGCTAAAGAACTATGATCTCCATCACCAACATCTTCACGAATAGCATTGGCTATTATTATTTCTATTTCTTTATTAAATTGCTCTTTGGAAATCATAAATTGTAATTTACGCTAAAATACTAATTGATTTTGTATTAATTAAAAAGTAATGTTACAAGATTACGTGTTATTCGTCATAACTATTAAACTAAATATGATGTCAACTATAGAAACTTTGCATAGCAAAATTTATGATAAAAAGTTATTTGTGCTTTTTACATGGTTTACAAGAGTGTTGTTAGCAATTGCATTTATCCCTTCAGGTTTAAAAAAATTACTTGGAGAACGATTTACTATTCTTGGTGTTGACAATCCTGTTGGATTCTTTTTTGAAGCCTTATACCAAGCAGGTTGGTACTGGAATTTTCTTGGTTTTATGCAATTACTTGTTGCTGTATTAATCCTTATACCTAAAACAACCTTTTTAGCCGCCTTAATATATATGCCAATAATTATTAATATCCTTGTTATAGTTACAGCTATGCATTTTAAAGGTACACCAATAATTGCTGGATTAATGTTACTTGCCAACCTTTACTTATTGTTTTGGGATTATAAAAAGGTAAAACAAATTGTTTCTGTTATATTTGAGCGATAATTTTGTTTAATGAACATTAAACTACTTGCCATAGGAAAAACGGATAATAAGCAATTACAATTGCTTATTGAAGACTATACAAAACGGTTAAGTCATTACGTAAAATTTCAATTAGAAGTTATTCCTGACTTAAAAAAAGTTAAACATCTTAGCGAAGCACAACAGAAACAAAAGGAAGGTGATCTAATATTATCTAAATTAATTGCTACTGATATTTTAATATTATTAGATGAAAATGGTAAGCAATATGATTCAGTAGCTTTTTCAGGTTATTTACAAAAGCAAATGAATTCAGGTGCTAAACAATTGGTTCTTGTTATTGGTGGTCCATATGGCTTCTCTGAAGATGTATATATCAAAGCAAAAGGGAAAATTAGTCTTTCTAAAATGACATTTTCACATCAAATGGTTCGTCTATTTATTGTAGAACAATTATATAGAGGATTCACCATTTTAAGAAATGAACCTTATCATCATAGATGATTTATTAACCACTAAAAGCCATTGAAGTGGTTTGCATATCTATCCTAGAAAAAAAGTTAATTGTAAAAATCAGCACTTTTACCATAGCAAAAAGTGACAACCCTAAAAAAAGAAATACAGATAAATTTTCAATTTTATTTTTCATACTTCAAAATGTTAGTTAAACATGATCTTGATTGATGAAATTTTGATTGATGAAAATTATATCTGACTGATGATGCAACAATATACATAAATATTAATAAAAAATTAACATAATTTTTGTAATATTTATAATAAAGTTGTTATGAAATTACACTTTTCTTATTTTAATCTCATTATTTTGTATATTTAGAACTAACTAAAACTTCGTTCTCAGAAGTTTACAAAACTAACTATAATGAAAAATAAAATTCTTGCAGTTCTTGGTGGAACTGTTGCCTTGTTTGGATTAGGCTACTTAATTTATGTTATTGGTGGATTTCATGCCCAAAATGGCGCAGATGCAACTAATGTTTTTGATTTTGACACATTAAGCATAGCTCCTATTATTTTAATGGAAGTACTATACGCTACTTTAATGATGCTTATTTATAGCAGATGGGCACAGATAAAAACATTCAGTACTGGAGCACAAACAGGCTTAATTATTGGTGTTTTTATTGGTGTTTGTGCAATTCTTGAAGTATTTGCTCTAACTACAGATGTAGTTGAAATTACTGGTGTAATTATTGCTGGTGTTACTTTTGGTGTTCGGTTCGCCGTAGCAGGAGGTGTTATTGGATGGTTTCTTGGAAAAGAATAACTATACATTAATCAAATAAAGAATAAAAAAGGGAGCTAATAATTTGCTCCCTTTTTTAAATTAATGTGCATTAAATATTTCTTTACGCTTTTTTAGTTGTTTTTCAAGATCTTTAATAGTGTGTTTCACAGCATCCTCGTAATTATCTTCATCAGATTGCGCAAATATCCTTGGTCCAGGAGCACTTAATTCCATTTTACAAATTTTTCCTTTTTCTTTTGCATTGTGTTCTACTTCAAAGTGTACTTCTGCACCAATAATCCAGTCATACTTTTTAAACAATCGTTCCAATTTTTCATTTACATAAATGTCCATTGCTACACTATTGTCCATATGGACGTATTGAATATTTATAGTCATAATAATTAAGTTTTAATTAATATTCAAATTTACATTTCATAAATTAAATTTCAGATGATTTTTGTCATAAAATTATATGAATTTTATCAGAAGTTCCTTGGCCTTTTCTGTCATCACAATTTGTCCTTCCTCATTTGGATGAATACCATCATCTAAAAAATGCTCTGGAAGCATCTTTTGACCAAAATCAATATACGGTTGATCATCTTCATCACAATATCTAATCAAATTATTTCTAAAACTTCTTATGCATTCTGAGTAATTTTCATGAACTAAATTAAGCTCGTTTAAATTTACTGATGGTGTAGGGATTCCTATAATAATTTCTATACCATGATATCTTACTTGTCGACGCATAGCATGAATGTTTGACAAAATAAATTCATCCTTCAATCCAAACCATAAATCATTAGTACCACCAAATATAATAATATGAGTTGGCTGATGCTTTAATAACAAACGTTCGCATCGAGACAACATTCCTGTAGTAGTATCGCCTGAAATACCGCTATTAATCACTTCAACACCCAATTCTTGTTGAATTAAATTTGTCCAAACTTTTGATGAATTTATCTCATAGCCTTCAGTTAAGCTATCACCAAGACATAATAATCTCATTCTACTCAAAAATTACAATTTCATTCATCTCAAACCAGTTTTTATAAAACTGTTGATGAATTTTTTCAATACTGTTTCGTTTCACTTTCATAGTTGGTGTGGTTAATCCATTATCAACTGTCCAATCTTCCTTCATAATTACCACCTTTGAAATTTTTTCATGCTTTTGTAAACTCGGGTTCAATTGATTAACTGTAGTAATTAATCCTTTTGATAAATTATCTTTTGATTTAGCTCTACCTAACTCAGACAACGTGATTAATGCAATTGGTTGAGGAATTCCAGTACCAACAATACAAATTTGTTCTATCTCAGTGTTTTTTGAAAGCTCTAATTCAATTGGTGAAGGCGAAATATATTTCCCTTTATCTGTTTTAAATTGATCTTTTACACGTCCAGTAATCGTCATAAATCCGTCATGGTCATACTCTCCAATATCACCAGTTTTAAAATAGCCTTCTTCGTCAAAAACTTCAGCCGTAATATCAGGAGCTTTGTAATAACCTTTAAACATACAGTTGTTTTTTATTCGAATCTCCCCTTCTTCTGATAGTTTAATTTTAGCAGTTGACCATGGCTTTCCAACTGTGCCAATTTTGTTAGAGTCAGGCGTGTTTGTATGAGAAATAATACAATCCTCAGTCATACCATATACTTGAAAGATAGTTATTCCAATAGTTTCATACCATTTGATTAGACTACTCGCCAATGGTGCAGCACCAGAAAAACAATATTTTGCTTTACTAAGACCCAATTTTTTCTTTAATTTTTTCTTTATACTATTGTTGATAATAGGAATACTTAGCAGGAAGCTTAATTTATTTTGAGGTATTTTTTCTAATATCTTCTCTTGAAATTTAGTCCATATTCTCGGTACTGCCACGAATGCAAGTGGCTGACAACGTTCCAAATCAGACGCAAAAGTTTGCAGTGTTTCGGGAAATGAAAACTCTGCACCTTTATAAATCCCATGTGTCCCTACTGCCATACGTTCAGCAACATGAGCAAGCGGTAAATAGGAAAAAAATCTCGGATGTGGCTGAAGTTTTATTATTTCTCCAAAAACCTTAACGCTTTCAGCAAAATTTCGAATAGTATGCATAACACCTTTAGGATTCCCAGTAGTTCCTGAAGTATAAATAATCGTATGTAAATCATCTAAATTCATCATTGGAATTTCCATTAATGGTTGCTCTGTATCGACAATATCCTCCCATAGTTTGCCTTCATTTTCTCCATACATTCCAATACTAATTTTATGAATATCTGGAATACCTACTTTCTGAGATTCAAAATCATCAAGCTTACCAATAATTATGACTTTTGATTCGCTATCTGTCAAAACTTGTTTAACACCAGAATCATTAAGTGTTGGATAAATAGGAATAGATACATGGTCCGCCATCATAATTGCCAAATCAGACATTAACCAATGTGCACAGTTTTTTGATAACAGCGCAATATGACTACGCTTTGGTAAATTCAATGAGCTTAAATGAGATGCTATTTTACGCACTTCTAATCCAGCTTCTTGAAATGTGTAAGTAACTTGTTTTCCGTTAATAGGTTGCTTTAAAAATATCTGATTTGGAGATTGCTTTTCCCAGTTCAAAAAAGCTTCTAATGGAGTTAGTATTTCAAACATATAAGAACGTTTAGGCTTAAAGATATAAAAAGTATTTTATGAAAGTGCCTCGAAATAACCAGTTTCAAAATTTTTCTTCACATTGTCATAATTAAAAACCTTACCATTCATAGTCACATAAACACCATGTGGTAATATTTTTGCAGCAGCTATAGCAAGTCCAAAATTAAATAAAGCATCTGAGTTTTCCTGGTTAGCTGGAATGGCAGCACCAAACAATACAATAGTTTTAGAAAGATTATGTGCTCCAATATACCTTGCTGTTTCAGGCATCGTTATAGTACCATGAGTGATAATTATATTTTTTGAATTTGATGACTTACATTGTTTCAACATTAACTCTCTATCTTCATCATTAATAAACTTGCTATCCTTAAAACATACTTTTTTTACTTCAACACTTTCTGTGATACGTGATTGTTCAATTAAACTTGGAATGAGTGATTGTTGATTGATTGGAGTATTATCTTCATTATCATACTCTAGATCATCAATAGTACCTCCAGTAATAAGGATTGTTATTTGCATTAATTAGTTGTGAATTCCGCTTATCGTAATTATTTATAGTTAGTTAATTTGGCTCTAAGTTAATAAAAAATGCAGCATTATTTATTATCTAATTCTTCATCAATTAATTTAATAATGCGTTCAATTTCATTTAAGGATTTAGTATAAGTACGGTCTTTTTCATCCATAATTTGCAAAAGCATTACTACAAGGTTTTGAAATTCATAAGTAAAAACAGCATCAGGTTTTTTAATTTCGTTTGTAGTGAATGTAATAACCGGATTTATCGCTATGACTACATGTTTCATCATGGCATCATAATGGATGTTTTCCATTCTATTCACATAATTATATATTTCTTCCAACTCTCTAATACCATTTACAATTTCAATATTTTGAAGCAATTTTACCTCTCCACTGTTGACCATGCTTTCGTATATATTGCCTTCCTTATCAAAATCTGAATATTGAGTAAGATGACGAACAATAATTCCGAGTGTATCTAATTTACTTCGGTCATTGGTTTCAATGATTTCATTGGCATACTTAAATTGAGCCATATAATGGTTATTATAATCAATTTGTCCAGCAATTAATTCTTTATCATCTATTATTTGTTCTTTAATATTTTCATAAAACCGTATTTCTGCGTTGTTTCTAATCCTAGTATCATCCCAATTACTTACTTGAAACGCCAAACTAATACCAATCATTACCAATAGGATTTCTCCAACAGCATAAATAAAATACCGCTTCATATTTCCTTCTTTAATGAGGTTTTGTCTTAAACTTCTAAATAGTTTCATTTTTTTGAACTTAAAAATTAAATTTATTATGGTTACTTATCAAAAGCCATTGTGTTCTCTAAATTAACGCTTTTTGAGGACTCTCTCTTTGGCTTCTTTTTCAGACCAAAGAGAAATCGTAATACATTATTGGTTTGAATAATCTTATATAATAATACCGCTGCTTGAATAGCAGTAAAGGCTATAATTACGAATTTCAAAAATGTATTTAAATCAGTATTAACAACATAATATCCTATGACGATTATAAGCGTTTGATGCAATACATAAATTGGTAAAATACTAACATTGGCAGGAACAAGAATTGAATGACTAAAGTTTAATTTTCTTGCAAAAAAACCTAAAAAGAATAAAATCCAACTGTAAGCAATTATCATGGCAACAATGCTTATTTCAAGGTGATATAAAGAAAAGCTTGGGTGCAAATATTCCTGAACATTTTCTGGACTTTGTGAACCTGTATATAAGAAGTACAATGAACTAATGAGGCCTACAACAAGAAAAAGATATGTTTTTTTCTTAATTATCTTAATAAATTCTGGGTCGCTCATAAAAAGAAAACCATATAAAAAAGGGAATAAATAAACGACAAAATCAGCCCAATCTGTATACTCTGAATATATAGGTTTTAATAAAACACGTACTAATATCATTGGTACCACCAAAATGAATACACCATAATTGCTTTTCATCATTGTCTTTAACCAAGTAAAGTCGAAGTCACCTTTTTGGATTTTCTTAAGTAGTGGTAAAATTACTACTGTCATAACAAATAAAAATGGCAAATACCAAATATGAGTTCCTAAATGACCAAACCATAACAATACGCTACTTCCCAAGTTGACTCCAAGTTGATGTGAAGGATAAGCAAGTAAAAAATCAAATAGCTGCCTGTAAAATCACGGAACATTATCCACTCATAAAATCGTTGTGGTGGGATAATTAATAAAATTCCAAACAGAAAAGAAACTAATAACCGCTTAACTCTATCTTTTACGAAAGCTCCTTTACGTGATTTCATTGCGAACCATGTTCCTGCTCCAGACACTAAAAATATAAGAAACATACGCCATCCATGAGTAAACATGGTAAGGAGGTCAAAAATAAAATTTTGCCCCTCATTTTTAATATGCCAAGGGAAATGATCAAAGGGGCCTCCATGAATGGAAAAGAAAAAGTAAACCAAAGGCTAAAATTCTTAGCCAATCTATATAATGTTTTCGTTCGTTTACTGATTTGATTTGTGAATTCATGACTGCTCGTATTTTGATTTGATTCAAAAGTAGAGACAGTGTGAAGGTTTTAACGAATTAGCCTATAAGTAAGGTGTTCGAGTTTATAAGGTAGCACTAAAAATGATTGACTATCAAGTAATTACGAATCTCTGTAAACTGAAGGTGTTTGTGACGTAATTTTCTTAAAAGCTGTATTAAATGCCGATTTTGAGTTATAACCAAGACGCTCTACAACTTCTTCAATGGTTAGTTTTTTACCTAAGTTAGTTCTTAAAATAGCTTTAGCCTCTTCTATTCTATAAGTAGCTAACATCTCGAAAAAAGATTGATTAAGCTGTTCATTTATGGCTTGAGAGACATGATGAGAACTTTCTTTTATAATTTTTGCTAACCCAGAAAGTGAAGCAGAACTACTTTTGAAATACTTTTCCTCTTGCATTTGATTATTGATGGCGCTTAATATAACTGCCTTATCTTCTTCTGCAAGAGATGACTTTTTATATTTCAATACTGGGCTTTCTAAAAAAGTAGACACTTCATTAAAATATGCAGAGCTGTTCATTATTTGAACAGTAGTCATAAAAAACATAAATGTTATATACATATAAATAATATAATCACCAACATCATTATTTCCAAAAGATAGTTTCACTGTAATAAATATGGCAATTACAATCAAAAAATGGTATTGAGCGTTGCGTATTGCAATTAATGTTTTATTGGTTGTGCTTCGTAATGTATGACCCAAAGAATTTGCTTTATTAATGAGAACCTTCAAAATTAGGGCATTATAAATAATGAAAGATAAACCAGTAAGTAGATTTACATAATTTCTAAGTCCTAATGGGTCGTGCGAAATAAAGTAGTTAATCTTAATAAATGGAACGTCTAACTGCATTACATCTATATTTGAATTATACTTTACACCATCAGGCTGCATAAAAAAGAATACACAATATCCCAACCAAAATATAAAGGGTAGAAAATGTAGCCATTGTTTTTCTTTTGTAAAATTTTTAAATTGAGAAATAACAAACAAATAAATGAGAGGTGCTAATACAAAATTCAGAGGTTCAGCAAAATTAGTTGCCCATAATATTTTAAAAATAAGTCCAGTGTAATTTAACCAGCCTTCCAGCATTGTTAGAGATATACTCAAGATAAACAAACCCATAAAAAGATTTGGAAAATTAGATGTCCAAGATTTTTTAATTAGGAAATATGACACCAAAAAAACCTAGTAGTAATCCAAAAATTATTAATAGAGCAATAAAATCTAAATGTAATGGTACTTTTTGCATTCTTCAAATGTAGGAATAAAAACCAAACAAAATTTTCACTTACTAAATCCTAGCTGATTATAAAATTTAGTTTTAAAGACTTTTCCTATCGGAATTGCTTTACTGGATATATAAACATGGTTTCCTAACAGTTTATCAATTTTTTCAATATTAACAATATAAGATCTATGTGTTCTTGCAAAATTGAACTCAGATAATTTTTCTTCCCAATTACGCAAACTATCCAAAATTAAGATGGAGCTATCCTTAGTTATCACATTCACATAATCTACTTCAGCTTTTAAGTATAAAATGTCATCTATAGAAATCTTATAAATAGTTTTATCGGAATAGAGGAATATTTGTTTATCCGTTTCCTTTCGTTCAATTTGAATTTGACTTCGAACTCTAGTGACTGCTTTAAAAAAACGTTCATAAGAAAATGGCTTAACAACATAATCTACAACATTTTCTTCAAAAGCTTCAATAGCATAATCTGAGTAAGCACTAGTTACAATTACCTTAGGAGGGTTGTCTAATGTTTTAATAAATGATATGCCATTGATTTCTGGTAACTGGATATCAAGAAAGAGAATATCCGCAATGCCCAATTTATCCTGCGGAATATCTAATCCGCTTTCATAGATTCCTATACAATCTACAAAAGGTGTTTTGTCAATATAACTTTGCAGCACTTCTTGTGCTGGTTTTTCGTCTTCTAATATTAAACAATGTATCATAATTGTAGTTGTAGAGTTACTTTAAATAGCATATCACTTTTATTAATATTGAGAATATGCTGGTTCGGATATAAATATTCTAAACGTTTTTTAGTATTAATAATTCCAATACCACTTTCTTTAAAATTCTTGTCTATATTATGTTTTACCTCTGCCATAAAAGGATTTTCACAATAAAACCTAAATATATTTTCACTTAAAGAAATTCTTATCTTAACAATATGATTATTGCCTTTTAATAAACTAATATATTTAAAGGCATTTTCGATAAATGAAATTAATAATAAAGGAGCTATACGTTGTTCGCTATCATCAATATCAGTAGAAAAGTCAATAACAACCCTTTCTCTTAGACGTTCTTGCTGCAAACTAACATAATCTTTTAAATGATTAATTTCTTGTTTTACCTGGACAGAATCGGCTTGACCTTCGTGCAGCATATACCTGAAATTATCGGACAATTTTAAAATCAATTCCGGTGTTTTATCATCTTTTTTTAATGCACTCGAATAAATTGTATTTAAAGTATTAAACAAAAAATGAGGATTTATTTGAGCCTTTAGCCCTGCCAGTTCTGCCTGGTGTTTTTTTGAATTGGCTTCTTCTAAATCAACTTGATTTTTATAAGCAACTTTAATAGAGCTTAGTACATAAGCGAACAATGTTAAAATTGTATATGTAGAAATATAACTCAAAGAATAATACCAAAAGGCTTCGCTATGTGTCCCTCCAACAATTAAACTATGCACCTTTAAGTTTAAATAGCCCACGATACAAAAGGCAATTAATAATAAAACTCCATCTCGAAGTTTTCTTTTAGAAAAAATGAATACCAAATAAGACAGGTAAAAAATAATAATTCCAAAAAACAGGTCATTTAATTCATTATAAATGTTTGGATAAGCGCCTTTACCAACTGCTTTTAAAAATGGGAAAAATAAATATATAATCCAAAAAGCAGTATGCACTAAAACTTCATTTTTTTGCATAAACCTAATAATCGCAAACCTTTTAATTTCTTCTTTCATTTTAAAAACTTATTATTCTATTGGGGCTTCGTTATAGTTTCTTTCTTTTCTATTTCTGGTTTTTCCTTTATTCTCAAATAACTTATAGGTTAGGCTTAATAAATAATTAGTGGTTTGCGATTGAAAGTCCCACTCTGTATCCTGTATTAGATTTTGGGTTACACTTTTCCTTTTAAATTGGTAAGAATTTAAAATATCGACAACGCGTAAATTAGCAGTCAATCTGTTTTTAATTAACTTACCTCTAACAGATAGATCTAACCTGTTTCTTGATTTTATATAATTAAAGGCACCTTGCCTCTTTGGCAAATAAAGATAAGTGATATCTGCGACAATTTTTTTATTAATAGTGAACGTGTTTTTTAATTGAATCCTGGAAGAATAGGATTCGTCCCAAGTAACTAGATTACTCTGATTCATTTTGGTGAAATAATAGTTCCCCGAAATTCTTGTGTTCCAAAAAGATATAGGTTTAGCCGATAATGACCCTTCGAATCCAAACGAATTATGGGCTCCTGAATTTTCATATCTAAAAATTTGAATGTCGTTTAGTGAAAATTCTGTCCATAATATCACATCTTGTCTATGTCTATAAAAACTAGCAATGCTAAAACTTATACCATTAATTCTTTTTTGAAAGTTAAACTCAATATTGTCACTAAATTCCGGTGTAATATTTGGGTTATACTCCCATATAGATAATGGGTTCATTAACTGGAAAGCATTTACATGATGAAAATTAGGTCTGGAAACCCGTCTACTATATCCCAAATTAATTGAACTATCATCATTGATATTATAAGACAGATGAACTGATGGAAATAGATTAGAAACCTTTTTCTTTAAGGTAGTATCTTCAATATCGATTTTCGATGTTGATTTAAAATACTCATATCTTAATCCAGCTTGAAGGTTAAAGTTGTCTAACGACAACTTCCCTAATGCATAGGCTCCAAACAAATGTTCATCATATTTAAACAGGTTATCAGTTTCGTCTCCATTTGCCAACGAAATAGCTCGTTCACTTTCTAAATTTTGAGCATTCCATGATGCTCCAGATTCGATAACTAGATTTTCTGCCATTGGAAAAGTATAATCCAGTGCTAAGGCCTGAAGCACAAAATTTTCAGTTAAAAATTGCTTGATTACAAATGTATCATCCCTAAAATCAGTTAATGGATAATCATTATTGCTTATATTAAGATTATAATCCAATTCTAAGAAATGATTGTCATCATCTAGATTCAGTCTATAATTAGAGTTGAGAATAGTATTATAATGAAAATGATCGTTATCCCTTAAATAGATAAAATCGTCCGTATTGGTAACATTAGAATAATTTGAACTATTAAAATTATTATGAGTGTCTTCTGTATAATCTACTTCAAAAGAAAACTCATGCTTATCTTTTATAAAAAAGTCTACTCCAGAAGAAACTTTATATACATCCCCGTCAAATTTATAAGGTGTAAAAATATTTTCCGTATGTCCACTACTAAATTGTCTAAATAAGGTTTGTTCATTATTAATTTTACTGCTTTCTTTTGAAGCATTTAACCTGAAATTTGTAGAGCCCAAGTTATAGTTACCGTTTATACCATAACCATGACGTTTGGTTCCAGCGGAAGCATTTACTGTCAAATTTAGCCCGGTATTAGCATTCTTCTTTAATATTATATTTATAATTCCTGATATACCATCTGCTTGGTGTTTGGCAGATGGAGATGTTATTATTTCAATTCTATTTATACTGGATGCAGAAATTTGTTGCAATACCTCTGAAGCACTTAAAGACGATGGCTTTCCATTTATTAAAACACGTACATTGTCGCTCCCACGAAGCGAAATGGTTCCTAATGCTATATCGGTCTCAATTTCCGGAATTTGATCAAAAGCTTCTAATGCATTAACGCCTGCTTGTTGAATATCATTTCCTAAACGAATGATTTTTCGATCTATTTTTAATTGAGTGGTAGTTGAGGTTCCTTCAATAATAATTTCATCGAGAGCACTCTCGTCAACAGTTAAACCTATAACTAGTTCTTTTAAATTTATAATTTCCGAAAAGAGTAATTGCTTTTTATTATATCCAATAAAACTAACTTCTATATAGGTGAATTTCTTATCTGTTTTTAACTGAAACTCACCATTTTCATTAGAAGAGATCCCATCAACAATTTCTCCTTCATTAAATAAAGCTATAGTCGCAAAAGGAATTTCTTCATTTGTAATTTCGTCTTTAATAAAACCTTTTATCTGTATTTCTTGAGCAAATATTTTTAAGTTACATAAAAATAATAAGAGTGTAAAACTTGCAATTTTTTTCATTTTAACATTGTTTTTTGATTTAACAATACAAATATGAAATAGCAATACTTAAATTAAAATTTTATTCTGTAAACGTATGGAACTCCTCTGTTAAAATACTTTAGTAAGTATTCAACTACAAAAAAAGCGAGCCAGATAGTTTGCTTTTTTAATCTATATTATAATCTCTTTAGATGTGCAATGCTCTATCTTCAGTTGCAGCTAAGGCAGCTTCTTTAATAGCTTCTGTAAATGTTGGATGTGCATGAGACATACGAGATACATCTTCAGCAGATGCTCTGTACTCCATGGCTACAACAGCTTCAGCAATCATATCAGCAGCACGAGCTCCAATCATATGAACTCCTAAAATCTCATCTGTAGTTGCATCAGCAAGAACTTTTACAAATCCGTCAAGATCCATACTCGCTCTACTTCTACCCAAAGCACGCATTGGAAATTGTCCAGTTTTATAAGCAACACCAGCTTCTTTTAATTCTTCTTCTGTTTTACCAACAGCGGCAACTTCTGGCCAAGTATAAACCACTCCAGGAATTAAATTATAATCAATATGTGGTTTTTGTCCAGCAATTGTTTCAGCCACTAAAACACCTTCTTCAGATGCTTTATGTGCTAACATTGCTCCTTTTACAACATCTCCAATAGCATAAATATTAGAAGCACTTGTTTGCAAATGTCCATTTACCTCTACTCTTCCTCTATCATCTAATTTTACTCCAGCTGCTTCAGTGTTTAAACCATCTGTATAAGGACGACGTCCAACAGATACTAAACAATAATCGCCTCTAAACTCTACTTCTTCTCCTTTTTTATTGTCTGCTTTCACAACAACCTCATCACCAACACGCTCAACAGATTTTACTTTGTGAGACACATTCATTTTAAATTTAGCTTTCTTAAAAACTTTGTTTAATTCTCTGGAAAGTCCTGAATCCATTGTTGGAATAATACGATCCATATACTCTACAATAGAAACTTCAGAACCTAGGCGTCTATATACTTGACCAAGCTCTAAACCAATAACGCCTCCACCAATCACAATCATGTGCTTCGGAATCTCTTTAAGTTTTAAGGCTTCGGTAGATGTTATAACACGTTCTTTATCAATTTTAATAAATGGTAATGATGATGGTTTACTTCCTGTAGCTATAATAGTATTTTTAGCTTCAATTTCAGTAGTTTCAGTTCCTGAAATAGTGACATGAGTTGCATCTTTAAAACTACCTAAACCTTCATAAACATCTATCTTATTCTTCTTCATTAAGAAATCAATCCCACTAGTTGTTTGATCAACTACAGATTGCTTTCTAGCAATCATTTGTTCGATATTAACTTTTACATATCCTGGGATTTCAATACCATGATCTGCAAAATGCTTAATAGCATCCTCGTAATGATGTGAAGAATCTAAAAGTGCTTTACTTGGTATACAACCAACATTTAAACATGTTCCACCAAGCGTTGAATATTTTTCAATTATTGCAGTCTTCATTCCTAATTGTGCGCAACGTATTGCTGCTACATATCCTCCAGGACCTGATCCTATTACTGCTACATCGTATGAATTCATAAGATTGTTTTATTATTCGTTAAAATCGAACACAAAAATACAATATTGATTTATGAATTACGAATGAGAACTGATGAAATTTTTTAAAGTATTTTCACGATGGAAACCCAAGCATATTTCCCATCCCAACCGTAAATAACCAACAGCCATAAATTGCATGTTCAATAGATACTAAGAGTGTAGATTTCGTTTTTTGAAACGTTAGCGCAAACAAAATTCCTCCTAAAAACGTGAGAACTACAACTAACGCGTTTCTGAAAAACAAATGTGCCAAGCTAAATACTATGGCATTAATAAAAATGAATAGTCTTTCCGATTTAAACAAATTTTGGTATCTATGAAAAAAGAATGTTCTATATATAAGCTCTTGAGGATACACCGAAAAAAAACTATAAATAAACAGAATAAAAATCCAAAGCAAGGGATTATTTAATAATACCTGAAAGAGATTGGCTTGATCAAATATCCAAACATAACATGTAGTGATAAAGACAATAATACAAAGTTTCAACATTGTTTGCTTCAAAAACCTACTCCAAGGTAAGCCTTTATTTACTTTAAATTTCACCTTTTCAATACGAAACAACACAAAGCCAATATATAAAAACCCAACTATGCCAATACTAAGTTTTATTAAAGGCAAATAATTTATTGCAAAACTTATTGGAATGACAATAAAAATGACAAATAACTCAATTAACTTATATGGCTTTCCTTGCATTCTCTTAGATACTAATTGCTGTCGTATGTTTCACTTCATTTATCATAAACATGCTATGAGTACTCCCAATATGACTTATTGTAGTTAACTTTTCTACCATAAATTCTCTAAACGCCACCATATCCTTTACATGCACTTTGAGCAAGTAGTCGTAATCACCACTTATATGATAACATTCCACGACTTCTTCAATTTTAATAACTTCTTTCTCAAATTTATTCACAAATTCCTGTGAGTGCTGCATTAATTTAATATGACAGAATGCAACAAAAGCTTTTTCAATTTTTTCTTTATTAATTAAAGCGACATACTTATTAATAACACCATTATTTTCGAGTTTTTTTATGCGTTCATAAACAGCAGTGATTGATAAATTAAGCTTACTAGAAAGCTCTTTATTCGTTTGCTTGCTATCAATTTGTAGCAATTCAATTAGTTTTTTGTCGATAGCATCAAAAGTCATATTGAAAAATTTTCAGTTATTAATAAATCAAAAAAGAGTTTCATTGTATATTAATTACAAATATAACTATTCATAGATTTATTTACCAAAAATAACTATATATATTGATTATTAGTCTAAATACTCGTAAATTTGTATTATAATAATCTTATAAAACAAGCATAATGGCATTTAAACCCGCAAATAATATTCAAGACTTACAATATTTTGGTGAATTTGGAGGTGTTAATCCGTCGATTTCAGATTCATCTACATATACCTTTCTTTCAGCAAAAACTATGTTTGATACGTTTGAAGGTAATGCCGATGGATGTTATTTATATTCACGCCATTCCACGCCATCCAATCTTTATTTAGGCGAAGCTTTAGCTGCTATGGAAGGAACCCAAACAGCTACTGTAACCGCTTCCGGAATGGGAGCCATAACTCCTGTAATTTTACAGCTTTGTGAAGCTGGAGATCATGTGGTTTCAAGTAGAACTATTTATGGTGGCACTTATGCTTTTTTAAAGAATTTCACACCTCGATTTAATATAGAAACTTCATTTGTAGATATTACAAAATTAGATATTGTTGAAGCCTCAATTACAAAAAACACAAAAGTTTTATATTGCGAATCTGTAAGTAACCCTTTATTAGAAGTCGCTGATATTAAAGGTTTGGCGGAAATTGCTAAAAGACATAATTTACAATTAGTTGTAGATAATACGTTTTCACCTTTATCTATTTCGCCAGCAAAATTAGGTGCAGACATTGTGATTCATAGCTTAACAAAATTCATAAATGGCTCATCAGACACTGTTGGAGGTGTTATTTGTGGCACACAAGAATTTATTGATGACTTAAGAAATGTAAACAATGGAGCCTGTATGCTATTAGGTTCTACTATGGATAGTTTACGTTCTGCATCAGTACTCAAAAACCTTAGAACATTGCATATAAGAATGCAGCAACACAGTTATAACGCTACTTATTTAGCTGAAAAATTTGAGCTTGATGGCTTAAAAACGGTATATCCTGGATTAGCATCACATCCATCACATGAGCTTTTTAAATCTATGATGTATGATAAATACGGATTTGGAGGCATGTTAACTATAGATGTTGGTTCTATTGACAAAGCCAATGAACTTATGGAAATGATGCAAGAGAAAAACCTTGGATATTTAGCAGTAAGTTTAGGGTTTTACAAAACCTTATTCTCTGCTCCAGGTAGCTCTACATCGTCTGAAATTCCAGATGAAGAGCGTGAAACAATGGGATTAAGCGATGGGTTGATAAGATTTTCAATTGGTTTAGATGCTGATATTGAGCGCACTTACAATATGATGCGTGTATGTATGGTTGAGTTAAATATTTTGGAAGCGAACATCATTCGTGAGTTAGTTTAAATTAATTACCTTTTAAACGTTTAATCATTGGTACAAATAATGAAGATATCGTAGTGTTTTCGTCAAAATCAGGACCTCCTCTTTTCATATCCCAACGTGCGCCATTTTTAAATACTCTAAAAGTGAATAATGAGGATTTCTCATCATCTGGATCAAGTAATGGGTATCTTAAATCGCAATATTGATATTCCTTTTCATTTTCATTTTGTCTAACAGTATAATAATCGTCACTAAACCAAGCTAATTTTGCTAGATCATTATCATTCATTGGTAATAATCTATTTTCTTTGCTAATAACTTTCCAATCAGTTACTCGATTTGTTTTATCAAAATGGGAGAAAAAACCCAAATAGTAATCTGTTTTGGTTTCTGCTACTCCATACCATAAAATATTATTAAAAATAGTAGGCTGTGTTCTATATCTATCAAAATAAATATTTTGATTATTCAATGAGTTTTCAAAAACATAATCCACATACACTTTATTAATAATTGTTAATAGCATGTATGTTGAGCTAATTCCAAAGCCAAGTTTCAACCATAATTTACGTCTAGATGTGCTTCTTCTAAAAAACATTAATACAACAATACAAATCAGAAAAGGTATAGTATATGTTGGATCAACAACAGAAATATTATTAAAAGCAACACGATAATGTGAAAACGGTGCAAATAATTGTGTCCCATAAGGTGTGAAACTATCTAAAATAATATGAGTAAATAGAGAAAGAAAAAACAGCCAGATCCAATCTTTTCTTGATGTTGTATCCTTCCGCATTCCTTTATTATATAACCAATAAACGATGCAACCAAAAACAAAAGTACCAATAATTGAAAATAAAATTGAATGACTAAACCCTCGATGCGTAGTCATAATATCAATTTCATTAACATATAACCAACGAGAAGTAAACACATCCAAATCAGGAATAGTTCCACCAATAGCACCAAACAACAGCGCTTTATTACCAATCTTTTTTCCTAGTACTACCTCTCCACAAGCAGCTCCTAATACTATTTGAGTAAGTGAATCCATATTTTAAACTCAACAAATGTACACAACAAATTCAATTTGCAAATGATTTTACAAAATCGTAACATTACGTTCCTAAAAACATAATAATGTCAGACGATAAGAATATTTCAAAAATTAAGATAGAAGATCAAAATATTATTGAGAATAAAGAACTCAATTTTTTTGAAGCTTTAATTCCAGTAGTTATTCTTATGGGAATGTTAGCATACAATATCTTTTTTGTTGAAGATCAGGAATGGTTTGGCGCATATACAAATCAAATAATTTTACTACTTGGTGGTTTAGTAGCAGCTGTGGTTGGTTTTTTTAATAAAGTTAGTGTTAGTAGAATGATTACTGAGATTTGGGAAAACCTAAAAAGCATATTTATTCCTGTTATTATACTTTTATTAGTTGGAGCATTAGCTGGAACTTGGCTTGTAAGCGGTGTGATTCCTGCAATGGTTTATTACGGATTGAAAGTTTTAACACCAGAAATATTCTTACCAGCTTCTTTGATAATTGCTGCTTTAATTTCAATTGCAACAGGAAGTTCGTGGACAACCTCTGCTACTGTTGGAATAGCTCTTGTTGGAATAGGCACTGAAGCTTTAGGCATTTCTGGAGGAATGGTAGCTGGAGCAATAATTTCTGGTGCTTACTTTGGAGATAAAATGTCTCCAATGAGTGATACAACAAATTTAGCGCCTGCAATGGCTGGCACTGATTTGTTTACTCATATTAGATATATGTCCATAACAACGGTTCCTACCATTCTTGTTGCACTTACTGCTTTCACAATCATTAGTTTATCTATGGAAACAACCGGAGAATCTGATGTAAGTGGATTTGTTAACACCATTGATTCTACTTTTAATATTACACCTTGGTTATTTTTAGTACCTGGAGTGGTAATTGCATTAGTACTTTTAAAAACTAAACCCATTAAAGCATTAAGCATTGGTGTGATTTTAGCAGGAATTTTTGCATTTATCTTTCAACCTGAAGTTTTATCAGGTTTGGGATCATCAAACTTAAGTTCTGTTATCACTTCTGTTTTTACTGACACTCAAATTGTAACAGATAATGAAAAATTGAATGATTTATTTTCTTCAGGTGGTATGAATGGAATGCTTTGGACCATATACCTAATTATATGTGCTATGGTATTTGGAGGAGTCATGGATGGTATTGGTGCATTAGCAAGAATTACTAAAGCCTTATTAAGTGTCGCAACAACAGTGTTTGGATTATTTGCAAGTACTGTAATGAGTTGTTTAGGGCTAAACGCAATAGCATCTGATCAATATTTAGCTATTGTAATTCCTGGAAAGATGTTCAAAAAAGCATATGAAGATCGTGGTTTGGCTCCTGAAAATTTAAGTAGAACATTAGAAGATTCAGGTACAGTAACTTCAGTACTAGTACCATGGAATACTTGTGGCGCTTATCAAAGTGGTGTTTTAGGTGTGTCTGTAGCCGACTATTTTATATATGCAATTTTCAACTGGCTAAGTCCTTTTACAACCTTGCTTTTTGCAGCCTTAAATATTAAAATTAAGCAATTAAAAGGGAAATTAGATTAATCTATTCTCTTATAAAATTTTAAAATAATTCTTCATTGTCTATCTTTTAGCTATGCATATCTTTGCAACCAAATTTAAATTTAATTCAAAAAATAAATTAAAAAATGGCTGTATTAGTAGGAAAAAAAGCACCTCAATTTAATGCTCAAGCTGTAGTAAATGGTTGTGAGTTTGTAACAGGTTTTTCATTAGATCAATTCATTGGAGAGAAGCACGTTATATTATTCTTTTATCCAAAAGATTTTACTTTTGTTTGCCCAACAGAATTACACGCATTTCAAGAAAAACTTGAAGCGTTTAAATCTAGAAATACCGAAGTAATTGCTGTATCAACTGATACTGAACAGTCGCATTTTGGTTGGTTACAAGTAGAAAAAAATAAAGGCGGAATAAAAGGTGTTACTTATCCTTTAGTTGCAGACACAAATAAAACCATTTCGAAAAACTACGATGTTTTAGCTGGTGATTATTTTTATGATGATAATGATATGCTTCAAACTACTGGTGAATTAGTTGCTTATCGAGGCTTATTTTTAATTGATAAAGAAGGTATTGTTCGTCATCAAATAGTAAATGATTTGCCTTTAGGCAGAAACGTTGATGAAGCACTACGTATGGTAGATGCTCTTCAATTTGTAGAAGAAAATGGAGAAGTTTGTCCTGCAAACTGGAATAAAGGAAAAATAGGAATGCAAGCAACGCATGAAGGTGTAGCAAATTTTTTAGAAAAGCACGTTAATTAAAGCGTATTAATACCAAATAAAAAAGCCTACTAATTTAGTAGGCTTTTTTATTATATATCATGAATGAATTACAAATCAAATCGATCAAGATTCATCACTTTAGTCCAAGCTGCAACAAAATCATTTACAAATCTCTCTTGACCATCATTTGCTCCATAAACTTCTGCAACTGCTCTCAATTCAGTATTAGATCCAAAAATTAAATCAGCACGTGTTCCTGAAAATTTCATCGCACCTGTACTTCGATCACGACCAATAAATTCTTTGTCTTCAGAAGTAGTAGCTTTCCAAGTTATTGAAAAATCTAAAATATTAATGAAAAAATCATTAGTTAAACTTCCTACATTATCAGTGAATACTCCATTTTTAGAACCATCATAATTTGCTCCTAGAACACGTAACCCTCCTACAAGCACTGTCATTTCAGGAATTGAAAGCGTTAATAAATTAGCGCGATCCACTAACAAATCTTCTCCAGCAACATTTAATTTTGAATTTAAATAGTTTCTAAAGCCATCAGCTAAAGGCTCTAAATGACTAAATGATTCTAAATCTGTTTGCTCTTGAGAAGCATCGCCTCTACCTTGAGTAAAAGGAACAGAAATAGCATGACCTGAATTTTTAGCAGCTTCTTCAACACCTGCATCACCTCCTAATACAATTAAGTCTGCCATTGATATTATACCATCAAATTCGTTTTGGATACTTTCTAACACAAGTAATACTTTATTTAGTTCAGTTGGATTATTAACTTCCCAACTTCTTTGTGGCTCTAGTCTGATACGACCTCCATTAGCACCACCTCGCATATCTGACCCTCTAAACGTAGATGCCGAAGCCCAAGCTGTAGTAACTAACTGAGATACTGACAAACCAGAAGCAAGAATCGTATTCTTCAATGAAGAAATATCTGAATCAGATAAATTATAATTTACTTTTGGTATTGGATCTTGCCAAATTAATTCTTCTTTTGGCACTTCAGGACCTAAATAACGATGGATTGGTCCCATATCTCTATGTGTCATCTTGAACCACGCACGCGCAAACGCATCTTCGAATGCTTTATGGTTTTTATGAAAACGCTCAGAGATTTCTAAAAACCCTGGATCCATTTTCAAAGCCATATCTGCTGTAGTCATCATTAGAGCTTGCTTTCCGTTTGGATCACCAGCTTTAGGAGCCATTGGTGCATTAGAAGCAGCAGTCGGTGTCCATTGGTGTGCACCTGCTGGACTTTTAGTCAACTCCCAATCGTTATTTAATAATACCTCAAAAAAATCAGCATCCCATTGTGTCGGGTTTGGTGTCCAAGCTCCTTCTATTCCACTTGTAATAGCATCATCAAGCACTCCAGTTCCGAAAGAATTTTTCCATCCTGTACTCATTTCTTCTATAGAAGCTCCATGAGGTTCAGCACCAACATATTTCCCTGGATCTGCGGCACCATGTGCTTTACCAAAGGTATGGCCTCCAGCTACTAAAGCTACCGTTTCTTCATCATTCATTGCCATACGACCAAAAGTAATCCTAATATCGTGTGCCGATTTTAATGGATCTGGATCCCCATTAGGTCCTTCAGGGTTTACATAAATTAATCCCATATGTACAGCACCTAAATGCCCTTCTAAATCACCATCACTAGTATCGTATCGCTCATCATTATCTAACCAACCTGTTTCACTTCCCCAATAAATATCTTGTTCTGGTTCCCAGACATCTTCACGACCTCCAGCAAAACCAAATGTTGGAAACCCCATAGATTCAAGAGCACAGTTTCCTGCAAGAATTATTAAATCTGCCCAAGAGATTTTATTTCCATATTTCTTTTTAATTGGCCATAATAGTAATCTAGCTTTATCTAAGTTTCCATTATCAGGCCAACTATTTAGTGGCGCAAAGCGTTGTGTTCCTGTACCTGCTCCTCCTCTACCATCACCAACACGATAGGTTCCAGCACTATGCCAAGCCATTCGAATCATGAATCCTCCATAATGACCATAATCTGCTGGCCACCAATCTTGAGAATCTGTCATTAAATTAATAACGTCTTGTTTTAATGCAGCGAAATCAACACTTTTAAAAGCTTCGGCATAATCAAAACCTTCCCCCATTGGGTTAGATTTTGATGCATTCTGACGTAAAATATTTAATTTTAATTCATTAGGCCACCAGTCACGGTTGCTAGCTCCACGACCTGCTGTTTTCTTTTGATCGCCACTTAAAAAAGGACATTGACTTGCGTCACTATTACTATGATCCATCTACTTATATTTTTTAACGTTATTAAGTCTTAAAATTACCATTTTAAAATACATCATCAAAATTGATTGTCCTTATATGAAAATAAAAATTAGTTATCCAATATATTATTATTATGACCTGAAAATAATTGCAAAACCCCTATTTTTACGAGAAATAAAAAACATTTTCAATGGCAAATGTAACTCTACTAGGAAATTCAATAAACACAATAGGTAACTTACCTGAAATTGGTAGCCAAGCTCCAAATTTCAGGCTTACTAAAACAAACCTTTCTGATATAGCACTTAATGATTACATTGGATCAAAATTGATTCTTAATATTTTTCATAGTGTAGACACAGGTACTTGTGCTAAATCTGTTAGACATTTTAATCAAGAAGCCAGCAACTTAGAAAACACCAAAGTCCTATGCATTTCAAAAGATCTTCCATTTGCACAAGAGCGTTTTTGTGGTGCAGAAGGGATAGAAAATATAGAAATGTTATCTGATTTCAGGAATGGTCAATTTGGAAAAGATTATAATTTAGAATTTGCAAATGGTCCAGTTAAAGGCTTATTATCTCGTTGTATTATTATCATTAATGAAAATGGTAAAATATTATATTCAGAGCAAGTTAAAGAAGTAACCGAAGAACCAGATTACAAAAAAGCATTAGAAGCCTTAGCAAATGCCTAAAAAAGAGTCTTTCCTTATTAATAGAATTAAAAGCATTGGCCATGCTTTTAAAGGAACTTACCATCTAATCACTACTGAAGCTAGTATAAAAGTTCAATTCCTTATTGGTATTATTATGACTTTTGCAGGTTTTTATTTTGAGCTTTCAAAAACTGAATGGATTATTCAAATTTTAGTGATAGCTCTTATTATGACCATTGAAGGTATTAATACTGCAATTGAAGAAATAGCAGATTTTATTCATCCAGAATATCACAAGAAAATTGGTCTTATTAAAGATATTTCTGCAGGTGCAGTATTTATTTTTGCAATTGCAGCAATTATTATTGGTGTTATAATTTATTTACCCAAGATTACAAATATCTAGAATTCGATTTTTATTATGTATGAGTTCGTTAAAAAAATAGGTTTTCTTCTATTACCTAAGGCAATGATTGAAAAGCACGAAAGTTTTTTTAGATCTATTATTGCAATTAAATATTCTGGATCTAATTATGAATGTAACATTTGCAACTTTAAAATGTCTGCATTCCCTCCTACTAATGGAGTAAATAAAATTTGCCCAAAATGTGGTAGCTTGTCTAGGACTCGTAAACTTTGGAGCTTATTAGAAACTGAAATATCTCATAAATCAATATTGCATTTTTCACCTCCAAAAAGTATTTCTAAAAAAATAAAAGGAATCGTCAAACAAAACTACATCACTTCAGATTATGAAGGAGAGTTTCAAGCTGATAAAACTTATGATATTGAAAATATAGAAGTTTCTTCTCATGCATTCGATTTAATTATTTGCTACCATATTCTTGAACACATAGAAAATGATAGCAAGGCCATGAGTGAACTATACAGAATTCTAAAACCAGGAGGTCAATGTTTTTTACAAACGCCTTTTAAAACTGGTAAAACCTTTGAAGATAAAAATGCAATAACACCTGAAGCGCGTTTAAAAACTTATGGACAAGATAATCATGTCAGAATTTATTCAGCGCATGGTTTAAAATACAAGCTTGATACACATGGTTTTAATACACAAATTTTAACTTTTAATGAAGAAGAAAACAATAAATACGGTTTCAAATTGAATGAGACCATATTAATTGCAAAAAAAGAATAGAAATTAGGATGTATCTTCAGAATAAAGCATTAGGATTAACGTTTGTAATTTGTATTTTTGTTTAATCAACAACGCATTAATGGCCAAAAAGAAAATCAGAGCTAAAACAACAAAAAAGAAGACTATATCTAATATAAAGAAACCTAAGTTTACAATATCTAATCAGCAAAAATTAGTATTTGGTAGCTTGCTACTTATTCTTGGTATTCTACTATTTATTGCATTTCTGTCCTTTTTCTTTACAGGAGCAGCAGATCAAAGTATTATTAGTGAATTTGCATCAAGAGATGTTCAAGCTGAAAATTGGCTTAACAAAGTTGGTGCTTGGGTTAGTGATTTGTTTATACATAAAGGTTTTGGTATTGCTTCTTTTACTTTTTCAGGTTTAATATTTATTTCTGGGATATACGTATTGCTGAATATCAAAAAAGCTCGACTTGCAAGACATTGGTTTTGGGGGACGCTTATTGTTATTTGGATATCTATATTTTTCGGATTTCTATCTCAAAAAAATCCTTTGTTAGGTGGAACCATTGGTTATGAAATGAATGATTTCTTAACTGATTATATCGGAAAAATTGGAACTGCTTTACTCCTACTATTATGTCTTATAACTTATCTAGCCATACGTTTCAAGTTAACACCTGAACATATTATCCGTTTATTCAAAAATGCTAAGAAAGAAATTAAAAAAGATTTTTCAACAGGAGCAACAATTAATGAAGAAACTTCTTTTGTTCCTTTAGATAATAATCTATCAGAAGAAGCTGAAGCATTTAAATCTGCTTTTGAAATTCCTTTAGAAAACTTAGAACCTACAATAACACATCATTCTAAACCAGAAAAGAAAAAAGAAACTGTAGAAGATAAAAGTTTAAAGATAGAAGTCACTCCCTCCGAAGATATCTTTGAAGATGATTTAGAAATGACAGTTTCAACTGTTACTGAAGAAAAATCTGAAACAGATAATCTGGCAGATAAACTAGTTGAAGATTTTGGACGTTTTGACCCAACACTTGAATTAGGTAATTTTCAATTTCCAACACTAGATTTATTAAAAAAATATGATAGTGAAAGTATCACTATCAACCAAGAAGAACTTGAAGAAAACAAAAACAGAATTGTAGACACTTTAAGTAATTATAAAATTGGTATTGCAAGTATTAAAGCTACTATTGGTCCAACTGTAACTTTATATGAAATAGTTCCAGAAGCAGGAGTCCGTATTTCAAAAATTAAAAACCTTGAAGACGATATTGCATTATCGCTTTCTGCATTAGGCATACGTATTATTGCGCCTATTCCTGGAAAAGGAACAATTGGTATAGAAGTGCCAAATAAAAACTCAACTGTTGTTTCAATGCGTTCAGTAATTGCATCACAAAAATTTCAGAAATCTGAAATGCAATTACCAATCGCTTTAGGAAAAACCATAAGCAATGAAACCTTAGTGGTTGATTTAGCAAAAATGCCTCACCTTTTAATGGCAGGCGCTACAGGTCAAGGAAAATCTGTAGGGTTAAATGCAGTTTTGACATCGCTCCTTTACAAAAAGCATCCAGCTGAAGTTAAATTTGTATTGGTAGATCCTAAAAAGGTTGAGCTTACATTATTTAATAAAATTGAGCGTCATTATTTAGCAAAATTACCTGACACAGACGAAGCTATTATTACAGATACTACAAAGGTTATTAATACACTAAACTCTTTGTGTATTGAAATGGACAACCGTTACGATTTACTTAAAAATGCATTTTGTAGAAATATAGCTGAATACAACGAAAAATTTAAAGCTCGTAAACTAAACCCTAACGATGGGCACAAGTATTTACCATATATCATTTTAGTCGTTGATGAGTTTGCAGATTTAATAATGACGGCTGGAAAAGAAGTTGAAGCACCAATTGCTCGTTTAGCCCAGTTAGCTCGTGCTATTGGTATTCACTTAATCATTGCTACCCAACGTCCATCTGTAAATGTTATCACTGGTTTAATTAAAGCCAATTTCCCTGCAAGAATTGCTTTTAGAGTAACTTCAAAAATTGATTCTAGAACTATTTTAGATGGCTCAGGTGCTGATCAATTAATTGGTCGTGGTGACATGCTGTATACACAAGGTAATGATTTGATTAGAATTCAGTGTGCCTTTGTTGATACTCCAGAAGTTGAACGTATTACAGATTTTATTGGCTCACAAAAAGCTTATCCAGATGCTTACTTATTACCAGAATATATTGCAGATGAAAGTGGCACAAGTCTTGATATAGATATATTAGACAGAGATAAACTTTTTAGAGAAGCTGCAGAACTCATAGTAATTGCACAACAAGGCTCAGCTTCGTTATTACAGCGAAAATTAAAATTGGGATATAATCGTGCTGGACGTTTAATAGATCAATTAGAAGCTGCTGGAATTGTTGGTCACTTTGAAGGAAGCAAAGCCAGACAAGTGTTAGTACCAGATATCACGTCACTTGATCAATTATTAGAAAATGAAAAAAATGGCATTTAATTTAACACAAATGAAACGAATTTTAATTGCATTATTAGTTGTAGTAAGTTATACTACTAATGCTCAAAATGATGCGAAAAAGTTACTAGATGAAGTATCAGCTAAGGTAAAAAGCTATGATAATATTTCATTAGATTTTAAAAATGTTTTGGTTAATATTGAAGAAGACATTAATCAGGAAACAAGAGGAAACGTAATCATACAAGGTGAAAAATATTTGCTAAACATATTAGGAGTAACTCGAATTTACGACGGTAAAACCTTGTATTCTATTAGCCCTGAAGATGAAGAAGTAACCATTTCATCTGAAAATTCTGATGATGAAAATACCATCACGCCAAGTAAAATGTTATCCTTTTACGAAGAAGGTTACACCTACAGCATGGATATTGTACAGAATGTTATGGGTCGAAAGATTCAATATATAAAACTAATTCCCATTGATAGTAATGCAGAAATCAATCATGTACTTCTTGGTATTGACATTAATACTAAACACATTTACAATCTCATTGAAATAGGTGCAAATAAAACAAAAACAACACTTACTGTTAATTCTTTTAAAACAAATGAGCCTTTATCAAAAACCTTGTTTACTTTTGATAAAGAAAAATACAAAGATTACTACATCAACAAAATCGATTAGAGGCTCAACCTTTTGAAACTACTAGATAGATACATACTTACTACCTATTTAAAAACCTTTTTCAGCGTATTTATAATTCTCATGTTGATTTTTATTTTGCAATCTGTTTGGCTATATATCGCTGAGCTTGCAGGAAAGGATTTAGAATTTGATGTTATCTTAAAATTCTTAGTATTTGTTACACCTCGACTTGTTGTCTTGGTGCTACCACTTACGATTTTATTAGCCTCAATCATGGTTTTCGGTGGTTTTGCTGAAAATTATGAATTTGCAGCAATGAAATCAACAGGTATCTCATTGCAACGTGCTATGAGAAGTTTGAGTGTCTTTATTTTTGGCCTTGCTATAATTACATTTTTCTTTGCAAATAATATTATTCCAGCAGCTGAATTAAGTTTTCACAACCTAAGACGAAATATTGCCAAAGTTAAACCAGCAATGATTATTGCCGAAGGACAATTCAACCAGATTGGAAATATTAATATAAAAGTTGATAAAAAAAGAGGAGAACGCGGTCAGTTTCTTGATAGCGTAGTTATTCATCAAAAAAAAGGCGTAAATCCAGGAAACCATACAGTTTATATTGCCGAAACTGGTGAATTAGCTAGTAGTGAAGATTCAGATGTGTTACAGTTGGTTCTATATAATGGAAATTATTATGATGATTTACAACCCAAAAATTTTGAAGAGCGTAAGAAAAATCCAAATGTAAAAAGTTATTTCGAGACCTTAACGCTTAATATAGATCTTGCCGAAATTAACAATGTTGATTTTAATGAGCAAGATGATGTCACTAAATTCACAATGCTTGGTGTAAGAGATTTAAACTATACTATTGATTCTTTAAATATTAAACAAAATAGTGAATATGATGCTTTTGTTACTTCTATGTATAATCGCTCAACTGCATCAACATTAGATCTTAATATAAATCCAACTGAAGATAAAGAATATGATGGCGATAATTTCTTAGATTTATTTGAAACAAAGAAAAAAGTACAATTAGTTGATCTCGCAATTAACTCAATAAATAGTACAAATCAAATACTTACTCTTAAGCAAAAATCGTTTTTTGTAAGCCAGAAAAAAATAAACAAACATGTAATTGCACTACATGAAAAATTTGCTTTAGCCATTGCCTGTGTCATTTTATTTTTCATTGGTGCGCCTTTAGGAGCTCTAATCAAAAAAGGTGGTATTGGGCTTCCAATAATTATAGCAATGGCATTTTTCTTAACCTATCATTTCATTGGCATTTTTGCAAAAAACAGTGCAGAAGATGATAGTTTAAACCCTTTAATTGCTACATGGCTATCTACAATTATCATGCTACCAATAAGTGTTTATTTAACCACAAGAGCAACTAAAGACAGAAGCTTGTTAGATCTAGATAGCTTACTTATTCCAATCAAGCGCTTAATAAACTTAAATCGCGATATAGAAACTTTAGGAGTTGAAACACTTGAACAAAGTTCATCTGATTATGGTAAGCTTAATGCATATTCAGACAAAAAGCTAATCGATCTTCTTAAAAATTATAGACAATACGATTTTGACAGGTCTTATAAAAATACGGCCTTGCAAATACTAAACTCAAGAGGTGTCACAGAACAAGAACTTCGCTTTGGAGGTAATTTAGTTAATGAAAAATTTGAAAATGCGCTGCGCTATAAAATTAATTACGATGAGAATTCTAGAATGGGACTGTTTTTATACATCATAGCAACAGTATTTGATGTTGTCGGATCTATTTTAAACAACAATGGCTTTCCTACTTTAGGCAAATCATTATTAATTATTGGAATAATTGCAACTATACTATACATAATCGCTTTCATAAAATCACTCATTAATCAATCAAATTTCTACAAGGTTTTGGGTAAAAAAGTTATGACAAATAGTATCGTTTTACTAATCTTAGGCATTCCGTTATACTTTCTTTATTTTATTTATTTCAATAGAAAAATGAAAGAAGATTTAAAACAAATTAGGTAGCTTATTTTTAAGCCATATCTTTGCATTATAATTGAACAATCATGATTCAGGTGGATACATTAAACAACCCTAAAAAGACACAACTTAACACAATTGAAGACGCTATAAACGACATTCGTCTTGGTAAGGTAATCATTGTAGTTGATGACGAAAACAGAGAAAATGAAGGTGATTTTTTGGCAGCAGCTAGCAAAATCACACCTGAAACCATAAATTTCATGGCAACTCATGGTCGAGGTCTTATATGTGTTCCGCTTACTGAAAGCAGATGCGAAAATTTAGAGTTGCATATGATGGTAAACAACAACACAGATCCTATGGAGACTGCATTTACTGTTTCTGTTGATTTAAAAGGAAATGGTGTTACTACTGGAATTTCTGCAAGTGATAGATCTAAAACTGTTGAAGCACTTATAAATCCCTCAACTAAATCATTTGATTTAGCAAGACCTGGACACATTTTTCCTTTAGTTGCTAAACAAGGTGGTGTACTAAGACGAACAGGCCATACAGAAGCAGCAATAGATTTTGCAAGACTTGCAGGCTTAGAACCAGCGGGTGTCATTGTTGAAATCATGAATGAAGATGGCACAATGGCTCGTTTGCCACAATTGATTAAAGTTGCAAAAAGGTTTGATTTAAAAATTATTTCCATTGAAGATCTAATTGCTTATCGCATGGAACATGATTCGTTAATTGAGAAAAAAGAAGATTTTCAAATTGAAACCCGATTTGGGAGTTTTCGTTTAAGAGCTTATCAACAAACAACTAACAATCAAATACATATTGCCTTAACTAAAGGTGTCTGGAATACTGATGAACATGTACTAACACGCATTAATTCAACTTTAGTTAATAACGATATTTTAGGAACTCTTACTAACAATGCTGATAAAAAATTAGACAGCATGTTTAAAGTGATTGAAGATGCTGGAAAAGGCGCTATTGTTTTTATTAATCAGCAAAGCCAATCCATGAATTTATTGAAACGATTAAGCGAATTAAAACAAACTCAAGTTGAAGGTGAAATTGTAAAAGCACCAGTCATAGAAATGGACTCAAGAGATTTTGGAATTGGAGCACAAATACTTCATGATTTAAACATTCATAAGCTACGTTTAATTTCAAATAGCGCACAAACAAAACGTGTTGGAATTATTGGTTATGGCCTAGAGATTATTAATTACGTTAATTATTAAGAACAAATTTCTTTAATAATTGAAGCCATTTTTAATGCTCTTTCTCTAACTTCTTCTTCAGTCCATGATAATTTGATTAAGCAAGAAATGTTACGTCCAATAAAGTGATCAGATTGCGAAAAAGTTTTATCTTTTAAATACCTTAGGCCTTCATTTACTTCTTTTGATAAAGGGTACAATGTTTTTAAGTCTTTCAAATGTTGCCATTCTCTTATATAATGCCAACTATTATCATAGTAATGAAAGCAAGCATCCACGCCGTTTTTATTAAATGCTGTTGAAACTTTTCTAGTAGTTTCTAAATCTGGCAAAAAGAAACTCAAAAAAGAATAGCTTTCTTCTCCTCCATCAGGAACAGTTCTAAATATAACTTCAGGAATTCTTGACAAAGTCTCTCTAATAATTCCATAATTTTTCTTTTGAATAGATACAAATTCATCTAATCGTCGTAATTGTGCTAGACCAACTGATGCATGCAACTCAGAAATTCTAAAATTATATCCTAAAAATGGATGCTTTTCAGCACCTCTATCATTACCAACATGATCATGTCCATGATCACTATAATGATCAGTATTTAAATAGAATTTTTCATTATTGGTAAGTACAACTCCACCTTCACCTGCTGTTATTATTTTTACAAAATCAAGAGACAAGCATCCTAAGTCTCCAATACTACCAAGTGGTCTGCCTTTATAGGTTGCTCCAGTGGCTTGAGATGAATCTTCAACTAATATTAACTCATGCTCCTTACAAATAGCTTGTAACTCATCTAAGTTTGCCATACTTCCACACATATGTACAGGCATAATGGCTTTTGTTTTACTTGTAATAGCTTGTTTTACTTTTTCAGGATCTAAGGTAAGTGTATCATCAATATCAACTAAAACTGGAATAGCACCAAGCATCATTATAGCTTCAAAACTTGCGACAAAAGTAAACGTTGGCATAATAACTTCATCTCCAGAACCAATTCCAGCTGAAGCCATTGCTACTGTTACAGCTGCTGTGCCACTTGACACTAATTGTGCATGCTTTGCCTTTAATTGTTTTTCAAGTTCTTTTTCAAGCTCTTTAGCTTTCCAATGACCATTACGCATACCATCAAAACCATAGCGCATTAAAATACCCGTATCGAGGACATCATTTAACTCTTTACGTTCCAACTCTCCAAATAGTTCAAATCCTGGCATAATTTAATTTTAATATTAAATAATTAACAAGTCAAAATTACAATTTAATTGTTCACTGAAAAAGTGAAACAAAATATTTAATTGAATAGTTTTCCTTAAAAACAGTCTTTAATAATAACACAAGATTTTGTGTTTTTCAGATATTAATAAACCAACACAATTATAAAAAAAGCATATTATATTTTAGGCATCGTAACATTAGTTATAGTAACAAGCTGTGGTACAAGCAAAAACATTAAAGTTGATCCTTATATAGACACTTGGAGCATGTTAATTGAAGATACACCACAAGGAGATGTAGCCGCTACAATGACTATAATGAAAAATGAAGAAAACGCATATGCTGGCACTTTAAATTCTGACATGGAAACCTTTAGTCTTAGTGATTTAAAAATAATAGAACGCAAAATTTCAGCAACTTTCGTTGTTCAAGAAATGGATTTTGACCTTACTGGGAATTTTGAGGATACACTTTTTAAAGGGTTTGTTTCAGGTATGGGAGCAGATTTCAAAGCTGATGCCAAAAAAGTTATAGAACAATAATCTGTTAACATAACAAAGTAGCACATTTGTGTTGACTTTTTATATTTCTATAACACTATTCTTTATTGTTTTTCTTACTTTTTTAAAGTCCGCAAACATGTCATCCTTAGCTCTATAGCCAATAGGCATTACTAAAACTGATTTTAAACCTCGTTGATTTAATTCTAATATTTCATCATATTTTTCAGGAGAAAATCCTTCCATAGGGCAAGCATCAATATTTTCTAAAGCACAAACCGTTAGCAAGTTACCCATGGTCAAGTAAGCTTGCTTTATTGCCCACTCTTCAACCTGCTTTTGATCCATGTTTTCAAAATCTTGTATTAAAAATTCTTTAAAAGGCTGCAATAATTGATCAGGTGTTTTTCTAATTCCCTTAACCCTTTTAAAATACTCAGAAATATAATTTTTATCGATATTTAGTTCAATACAAAATACCAAAACATGTGAGGCCTGAGCTAATTGTTCTTGATTCATTGTATGTTTAACAAGTTTGAGCTGTAAATTTTTATCTTTAAAAACAACAAGTTTAACCGGTTGCAACCCATAAGACGTTGCCGTTAAGTTAAACGTAGCCTTAATTAGCTCAATCTTATCATCAGCCAATAATTCTGTATTATTAAACTTTTTTGTGGCATACCTCCACTCCAACTGCTTTATTAAATTCATTCCATTGTTTTTTGTAATTGCAAAAATACATCTAGAATAAGTTTACACAGCTAATTTTAAATAAAATTTTGTTATAGAGCTATTGATAAAATTCCAATTTAGATAGGGAAAGAACGCTATTAAAAAATGTTTTAAAAACTTATGTTTTAATTTGAAAGAAATAAAAAAGGGTTCTATATTTGCATCCGCATTTAGGGTTTACCTAATGAGACACTTTTGGAGAATTGGCAGAGTGGTCGAATGCGGCAGTCTTGAAAACTGTTGAGGGTCACACCTCCGGGGGTTCGAATCCCTCATTCTCCGCAAAAAGCCTTGTAATCCTGATTTACAAGGCTTTATTTTTTTAGGTATCAGCATAGGTGCTAGAAGTTTCCTTTTTAACTACCCTAAATTCATTTATTCCACAAACATCACGTTATCTTTATTTTTTCTATATACAGGAGGAAATACGGTTCTGTCGCATCTGTTAAAGATAAAAACTAAATATCTATATTTATCTATAAAAAAATGTTCAAAGGTCATTGTTTTCCTAAAGCTATCATATTACAAGCTGTTTATTATAAATTACGATTTAGCCTAAGCTATAGAGATGTAGAAGAACTCTTATCCATCAGAGGCGTTAAAGTCGATCATGCAACCATTCAAAGATGGGTATTTAAGTTTACACCTCTGGTTGAACAACAATTTAGAAAACGAAAGAAATCAGTAGGAAAAAGATGGAGAATGGATGAGACTTATATCAAAGTAAAAGGTCAGTGGAAGTATTTATATAGAGCAGTGGACAAACAAGGAAATACAATAGACTTCCTATTAACTAAAAGAAGACAGCGTATATCGGCTCATAAATTCTTAATCAAAGCTATTACTAATAATGGCAAACTAGAACTTATAAACATTGACAAGAGCGGTGCCAATAAATCTGCAATAAAGCTATATAACAGGAGAAACTATTCAACCATTAAGATCAGACAATGCAAGTATCTCAACAATATAGTAGAACAAGACCATAGAATGATAAAGTGGCGAATAGTACAAGGTTTGGGATTTAAAGATTTTGAGTCTGCAAAGAGGACAATTGCTGGAGTAGAGATGATAAGAATGATAAAGAAAAACCAACTGTTGAATCCCAAGAGCTCAACCTATAAATCATTTACCTCTTTAGCTGCTTAATCATTCAATAAGTTTATATCTTTAATTTAAATTTAACAGATGCGACAGAACCTTCCACAAGACTGTTCGTAAGTCAGCAGTGACCAAGCAATTAATTATTCACGTTGTTGTAAGCAGTTATTTTATCCTTGTTTTCATTTCTTTCGCAACTTCTTTTGAAATAGAATTGTTATTGTTTTCGAGTTTATCAACTATATTATGATAATCATAATTACTTCTACTTTGTGAAAGCTTATAGGCAGCTTGAATTTTATTGATTTTTATGCTAAATCCAACAATTCCATTTATTTGTTTGAGTGTTTTACTAGACATTTTTTCTATAGAAACTGGGTTTTCGGAATTCATTTCATACTTGTCAACTAATTTTTTTAAAGAATCTAATAATTCATCTCCTTCAATGATTTTGATTTCCCCATAAATGTGGACTGCAATATAATTCCAAGTAGGGACATTTTCTTTTTCGTACCACGAAGAAGA
>Ga0316189_10000197_pt1 | contig 57809 bp, 49 predicted proteins | sample LowCovwburrow_MG_FD_204930 | JGI IMG/M metagenome (GOLD analysis project Ga0316189, IMG submission 204930) | Coastal sediment microbial communities from Maine, United States - Lowes Cove worm burrow | ecosystem: Environmental > Aquatic > Marine > Coastal > Sediment | place: USA: Maine...
AGCCGGTGCTTATTCTTTGGGTACCGTCAAGACCGAAGGTATTAACTTCGGTTTTTTCTTTCCCAATAAAAGTGCTTTACAACCCGCAGGCCTTCTTCACACACGCGGCATTGCTGCATCAGGCTTGCGCCCATTGTGCAATATTCCCCACTGCTGCCTCCCGTAGGAGTCTGGGCCGTGTCTCAGTCCCAGTGTGGCTGATCATCCTCTCAGACCAGCTACGGATCGTTGCCTTGGTAGGCCTTTACCCCACCAACTAGCTAATCCGACATAGGCTCATCCAATAGCGCAAGGCCCGAGGGTCCCCTGCTTTGCCCCGTAGGGCATATGCGGTATTAGCATGGATTTCTCCAAGTTATCCCCCACTACTGGGTAGATTCCTATGTATTACTCACCCGTCCGCCACTCGTCAGCGACAAAGTCACCCCGAAGGGATCCTAGCGTCCTGTTACCGTTCGACTTGCATGTGTTAAGCATGCCGCCAGCGTTCAATCTGAGCCAGGATCAAACTCTTCAGTTTAAAGTTTTCGATTTCCAACTAAAGCCGAAGCCTCAATCTTCCATCTATATAGTTTTAGCTAAAAAGCTGAACCCTGCTCCAAATCAATTTTATGAATAAAATAAATCTAGTGCATGGTCGCTCTTTCTATCATGGCTTGTACCCATGACATGAGCGCCCACACAAGTTACCTGTTCATTGTTAAAGATCATTAACACTACTGATCGCGTTTCGCTCATCAGTTCAACACAAAAAGAAACTCTACCCCGGTGCTGAAGCGGGCCGCCCATTATATATGCTGTCTTCGTAATCCGTCAACAATATTCCATCAAATAATTCCGTTTCCGGTTCGATCTGATGTCGAGCGAACGCGCATTATAGGGCGCGAAATTTTAGTGTCAACAGTTGTATTGAAAATAATTGAAATTAGTTTTTCAAAGCGCTGAGCCTGGATTCCAAAAGCGCGGTTTCAAGCCGGCCACAACCACCCGGAGAGACGCGGTTAGCAAGGCTTTGCGCTATTTCATCGGCGCCCAAATCAGCGCTGCCGGATGAAGCGGTCTTGTAGGCATCGCGAAACGGGATTCCGTCACGCGCCATGTCCAGCGCACGATCAGTTGCCAGCATTTCTGCACTGATCGAGTCACGCATCCGTTCAGATTGCCATTCAAAAGTTGCCAGCAGGTCCGGCAAAAGGTCCAAAGCCTGCAGACCTTTCCTGAAAGCACGCAGCAAAGGCGGCTTGGTTGCCTGCAAATCCCGCTGGTATCCCGAGGGCAATGAAAGCACCGACGCGAGCTCGGTTTGCGCACCCTGAACAACCCCGTGTACCGCACGTAACAGCTCAACCGTATCGGGGTTGTTTTTGTTTGGCATGATGCTTGATCCCGTACAGTATTGATCCGGCAGCTTTACAAAACCAAACTCATGGGTGGTAAACAGGCTCAGGTCCCAGGCCAGGCGACGCAGATCCAGCGTGCATGCAGACAACACTGAAAGCGCCTGCAACTCGATTTTACCCCGGCTGTTCTGTGCGTATTGCGGATTAACTACCAGGCGCGCAAACCCGAGGTCATCGGCCACCTCCTGGCGGGGTAGTTTCAGGTTAACGCCAAAACCGGAAGCGGTACCCAGCGGACTGGCATCCAGCCACTGGTAAGTCAGTGCTGCCAGCTCTGCATTATCGATAAAGGCCTCGGCGTGCCCTGCCAGCCACAACCCGACCGAAGACGGCATCGCAGATTGCAAATGCGTGTAACCCGCCATGGGCAGATCACCTTCTGCTTCTATCCTGTCTAACAGCACGGTGGCAATCTGTGTACAGGTGGACTGCAATCGTTTTAAACGGTCCTTCATGAAAAGACGCAAGGCGACGGCCACCTGGTCATTACGACTGCGGCCGGTATGTATTTTCCCGCCAATATCACCGTGCATTTCTGTCAACCACGACTCAATCGCAGAGTGCCCGTCCTCAAAGCGGCTATCCAGTTCCCTGGTGCCACTCCGGATATCTTTCATAATTGTCTGCAACCCATCCAGCAGCTTGCCGGCCTCTTCAGGGCTGAGAATGTCTATTTGCTGCAGACCTTTGATATGCGCGGCGCTGGCTTCTATGTCAAACAGCAACAGCTCTTTATCAAGTTCGACATCTTCGCCTGCCAGAAAGGCCATGATGGCGGGGTCTGCCGAATCACCTTTACCGTCTTTTTTCCAGATCAGATCTTTCATGGATTAATTCCTGAGTTTTCATCCAGCCCGAGAGCCAGGTTCAGATTTTGCATGGCCTGGGATGCCGCACCCTTTAGAAGATTATCCAGCACCACCACCAGGCTGCCCTGTGCGGTATTGCGGGCGTCAATGTCAAAGCCGCCGATGTGAACATCAGCCGTATTCTGAACGGCGCTGACCTGCGGAATGTCCCTGCCTATAATGATTCTTTTTTCACCCGCGTAGGCCTGCCGGAAAACTGTCTCCAGTTCATCCACCGAAACCGGATGGTCCAGCTCAAAGGCTATGGTCAATGAAATACCGCGAAAAAAGGCCGCCACGTGCGGCATGAATCTGACCGCGGTGTGTAATTGATGGGATATTTCCTTTTCGTGCACATGACCACTTAAGGCGTACGGGATCATATTGTCCCTTAAGACTTCCGGGTCATTGCGCGGTGATGGTGTCTTGCCGGCGCCGCTGTATCCGGAAACACCAAAGACAAGCGGGTCCGACCGCAGCTGATCGGCCAGTGGCAATAAGCCGAGTTGGGCACCCGTGGCGTAACAACCGGGGTTGGCGATCAGCCGTGCATTCCGGATTTGATCCCGGAAGCGTTCAGGCAGTCCGTAGGTCCATTGCGGATCAAAACGGTAATCTGCGCTCAGGTCCAGGATCACGGCATCGGGAAATTCGCCAAGGATGGCTTCCACCCAACGACCTGCTATTCCATTGGGCAGGGCCAGCACCCAGGCATCGGCCGGGTAGGCAGAAACACCCTCTGGCTCCAGCCGGGTGAAAGCCCTGCCATCTTCCGGCCAGTCGGCGCAGGTTGAGGATAGTGTTTGCCCGGCTTCACTTCGTGAACTGGCAATACCGAGTTCCATCTGCGGATGCCCGGCAATCAGTCCCAACAGTTCAGAACCCGTAAAGCCGCGTCCGCCGACCAGGTTTATCGTATAGGAACCATTCATTCGTCATTCCAGCCTGAATCACGCGCCAAAGAGTCCTCTACACAACTCTGCCGCTGTGTGAACTCTTCCACTCCAATTGTAAAAACCACCCAGCCGGCTGAACGGTTGCTGCTGTCAGCCTGCTGAAAATACCAGGGTGTTATCGGGTTGGTATAACGCGAACGCCAGTATAATGCCGGGTAACGGGCCCTGACCACCTGCCATATCGCCGCACCAAGGCCTTCCCCCTGCGCCTCCGAGGTGACGGTGAACTTGTCCAGGTAGGGAATGCCGTCGACCCCCCTGGTGATGATGGCCGCTGCACGACCTGTTTCCGACAACAAAACCAGTGGCTCTTCGAGGTTACCAAACCAGTCATCATTCAATGTCCGTTGAAACGATTTCTCGACCAGGTTTTTAACGATCGCCAGCGTCGCAGCATCCGGATTTTCAAACACACTGATTGCCTCGCCTTTTCTTACCAGGGTACCGGCACCCCGATAGGTGAATAGTTCGCGGGTTAAGTGCGCTGCAGAAGTAATCGATACCGAGGTATCGTCCGGTAACTGCATAAGCATTTCATTGATCTGCTGCAGCTTCAGCCGCATACCGGAATGCAGCCATGGTTGTTGCATCAATGCCTCGTAGTCGTTGGTCAAGCTGACCGCCGAAATTATGCGGTCCTGGCGATCGAGCAGACCACCGGTCGGTGACAGGAAAATGACCTTGTGCGGTCTTAGCTTCCAGACCAGTTCACGGGTGGCAATATCCGCGTTGATATTCAGAACCTGGCCGGATGGCGATTCACCCAGGCAGGTCAATACCGGTACGGCGCCGCTGCGCACGGCACTTTCGATTGCAGCCAGTTCTACCGACTCGACCTCACCGACAAGGCCAAGGTTTTCCCTGTCGAGATAACTGCATTGGAATACGCCATGCTGAATACCCCTGGCACGGATGCCCCTGGCTTCGAGTGCCTCCACCAGGCGCAGATTTTCCCTGTATATCAGGGGTCTTGCCACCGACATGACTGCCTCGCTGGTTACACGCAGGCCTTCACGCCGCTCGGTTTCAATATCGGCATCCGCCAGCGCCTGGTCCAGTTGTGGTCCCGCACCGTGCAATACCACGGGTATCAAGCCCAGCCTGTGCAAAAAGGCCAGGGCTGATGTCAACTCGTCAAGGTGATCACGCAGAATACCGCCACCGACCTTGACCACCGCGAAACGGGCCTGGTTGGTACCGGAGTATTCTTTCAGATACTGCTGTGCTTCCCGGCTGGAACCCAGCTGGGCGAGCAGTTCCTGGACTAACTGGCGTATATCAGTCATTAGCTTTCTACCAAATTTGTATAAATTTCCAAAGCCCGTTCCAGCTGATCCAGACTGACCCATTCATCTACTACATGTGCCTGGGCAATATTACCCGGCCCCAGCACAATCGAGGGTATACCCGCCTGCGCAAATAATGACGCCTCGGTCCAGAAATTGACCACCGGACCGGATTCAATACCATGACGATCAACAAAAGCCTGTGCCCGTGAAATATCCTGGCCATCGGTTGGCAGCGGCGGGCCGGAGAACGGCACCTTCCAGGTTCCGGAATCACTGCTGTCCAGACCGGTCATCAGTTCCAGGAAATCCTCGTTACTGTCTCCCGGAGACAGTCTCGCACTCCAGTGCAGCCTGGCCTGGTCGGCAATCACATTCGATTTGATGCCGCCGTGAATTTCACCGACATTAAAACAGGGGCGGCGGTCTTCAAGCTCCAATTGCCCGGCTGCGGCAACTGCCCTGGCCACCCAGCTGGAAAGCCTGTGAAGGGCATTGTCTTTCAGTGCACGCGGTTCGGACGAGTGACCGGATACACCGCTAAACTCACCTTTTACAGAAAGGTAACCCCGGTGACTTAAAACCGCCAGGCAATCTGTCGGCTCGGCCACCACCACCTGTTTGAATACCCTGCTTTGTTCAGAACGGACAAATTCAGCCACACAAACCCCGCTGGCCCCCTCCTCATCGGTGGTAAACAACATGGCCATGGGCTGATCAGTCGTCGCCGCAACTTCCAGCAAACAGGCTGCCGCACCCTTGATATCGCAACTGCCACGACCGTAAACCCTGTTATTCTCCCGCGTCATTTCAAGTGCAGGGAAACGTGAACCCTCGATCACGGGCACCGTGTCCAGGTGTACATTGAATAACAGGCCCGGCTTGCCGCGCATGGCCAGCATGCTGACCCTGCCCAGACCGTGGTCAAATACCTCGATATCAAAACCCGGCCCCAGCGCCTCTTTTATATAGCCAAATATCGGCGCATCCGCATCCAGTGAACGCGGCGGGTTCTGCGTATCGAAAGCGATGAGGGCCTCGAGGTGGTTAAGCACGGCCTTCAATGCCATCAGCCTTTATCCCTGACCCGCTTGGCCGTTGTGGAACTCTGCCCGGTCAACTTGATAAACCCCTCCGCCTCGGTGGGTGACCAGTTGCAACTCTGTGCATAAACCGCGTTGGGATCCTGCACGATAAATTCGGAATCAACCGCAACGGCATGCATGGACCCACCCGTCGTTTCCAGCGTTACCGAACCGGTCACGTATGACTGTGAACTTTCCAGGTAGGCCTGCAGATCCTCCTTATGAGGTTCGTAAAAGAAGCCGGTGTAAACCAACTCGGCCCAGCGTTGGGCGACCAGGTGACGGAACTGGTTCTGGAAGCGTGTATTAACGCAATCTTCCAGTGCCTGGTGGGCCAGCAGCAATGCGTCAATACCGGGGCACTCGAAAACAATCCTACCCTTGAGGCCAATCGTGACATCACCGGTATAGATATGCCGGCCGACACCATAGCTGCCGAAAAGTGTATTCAACTGTTGCACAATTTCGGGCCCGGACAGTTCCTGGCCATTGATCGCAACGGCCTCGCCTTTTTCAAAACGGATAGAAACCTGCAACGGCTGTTCCGGCCACTCGCCCCTTGGCCGGGTCAGCTGCCAGGTTTCAGCCCCGGGTGACTTGAATTCATCAATTTCGCTACCGGAAATGGTGACACCCAAGAGGTTCTCATTGATCGAATACTTACCGGTTTTTACCGGTATCGATACACCGGCATCCTTGAGAATTCCGATCTCGATTTCCCTGATGTTGCCAGGTTGTTTTTGCAGATCCCTGACCGGTGCATGAATATCATAATCACCCAGGCTGCGAACGGTCTGGTCAAAACGCAACTGGTCATTACCCATACCGGTACAACCGTGGGCGAAATGGCGGGTTCCGAGTTCATCACATAACTGCAGGCTCAACCGGACAATCAGGTAGCGGTCGGAACATAACATCGGGTATTCACCGAGCATCCTGGACTGGCTCCACACCAGCGGCACCACGAACTCATCCCAGATCAACTGGCTGGCATCTACCAGGTGGTGCTTGACGGCACCAAGCGATAGCGCCCGTTCTTCAATCCAGTTAACTTCCTCTTCGCTCAACCCGCCCGTATCGACAAATACGGTGTGCACGTCATAACCCTGTGCTTTTAGCTCAAGTACGCAATAACTGGTATCCAGTCCACCGGAAAACGCCAGTACGATAGGGGTTTTTGTTTCTGTATTCATTGATCTGCTCCAAGCAAATTCATCATCAGGGCTTTTTGAACATGTAAGCGGTTCTCCGCCTCATCCATCGCCAGGCAATAGGGCGCATCCATAACACCATCGGTCGCTTTTACATTACGCCTTAACGGCAGGCAGTGGCTGAACAGGCCATTATTGGTCAGTGCCATCTTCTCTTCATTGACGATGAAGTGACGGTATTTCTTACGCAACTCATACTCTTCCTGCGGCTTTCCATAATAAGGCAGCGCACCCCAACTCTTGGCGTAGACAAAATCTGCACCGATGTAGGCCGATTCGATATCGTGACTGACCTGCAGGGAACCACCACTGGCAGTTGCATTGGCCTTTGCCTGGTCCATGAATTGAGAATCCAGAATGTAATCGGGCTCGGGGCATAACAGGGTTACATCCATCCCGAACTTGGTGCCCATTAACAGGGCGGAATTCGCCACGGCGGTATTCAGAGGCCGCGGATGCCAGGTCCATGTCAATACCATCTTGCGTTTGGCGACGTTACCGATTCTTTCTTTCAACGCCAGCATCATGGCCAGTTCCTGGCACGGATGCACGATGGTTTCCATGTTGATGACCGGCACCGAAGAATACCTGGCCAGTGATTTGATCACATTATCCTCACGGTCTTTTGACCAGTCCACGAAAGAGGGAAAGGCCCGCAAACCGATCAGGTCACAATAACGCGACAATACACCGGCCGCTTCCGCGATATGCTCCTCGGCTTCACCTTCCATGATAGCACCGGTATCAAACTCAAGCCCCCAGGCATCTTTACCCGGTTGCAGAACAATCGCGATACCGCCCATCTGCTGCATACCCAGGTCGAAAGAAGTCCTTGTACGCATTGACGGGTTGAGAAATAACAGGGCTATAGAGCGACCCTTGAGACTCGAATTGATGGGGTTTTTCTTCAAGGCCTCAGCCGATAGCAGCAGGGACTCCAGGTCTTCTCGTGACCAGTCACTGGTGGACAAAAAATGTTTCACTTCAAAATCTCCATTTACTCACCGGGTTTTACCCGGCCCCAAAACAAAAAAACCCAGCCTTTAGCCGGGTTTATTACATACAATCGTTTTTCTTATTACTGGAATATGGCAACCCGGCCGGCATGCTGAAACCCAGGACGTCGCAGTCGTCGAAATAATCTGCCGGTGGATGGTGTATTGGCTATGAACATCAGGCTCTCAGATTCGCTGTAAATACGGTCTCAATACCGAGGATTGAATCTACGGGTTTCCCTTTTAATTTGCAATCACTTATTTGATATTCTCAGGACTGACCAGCGCTGGAATGTTTTTGAGATAGGCAGCAATGGCTGCGCGGTCCTCCGCAGGCAGCTGTGCCATATTTTCCTGAACCTCGACCATGGAGCTACCCACGGTATCAAAATCAGGTGTGAAACCTGACTCCAGGTAGTACGCAATATCATCCTGTGACCAGTCTGCGAAACCCTTCGCACCCGGGGTGATGTTGGGGACCTTGCCTTCACCGTCGGGGTTCGGTGCACCTGCCAGCCAACGGCCATTATTCAGACCACCGCTCCAGTTACGGGGTGTGTGACATTCGCCGCAGTGCCCCGGGCCTTCTACCAGGTAACGGCCACGCGACAACAGGCTGTTTTCCGGCGGCATCGAAATCACGGCAGAGGGATCAAGATTAAGCAGCTTCCATAGGCCGATCCCGGCACGAATATTCCATGGAAATTTCAACTCATGCGATTCATTCCGGTTCTGCGCCCGGGGCAATGTATCAAGATAGGACTTAAGGTCCATCATGTCTTCAAAACTCATGCGGGAATAGGAGGCGTAAGGAAATGAAGGATAATAATGCCGGCCATCCGGGGATGACCCCAAGCGCATGGCAGTGATGAAATCGGACAGGGTCCATTCACCTATGCCGTGATCGGGGTCCGGTGAAATATTCGGCACCCGGAAAGTGCCGAATGGTGTTTCCAGTGCAAGCCCGCCGCCGAGGACGGTGGGTTCTGAATCAGCGTCCGCAGAGGAATGACAGGATGCACAACCACCCGCGTGAAACAGAAGCTCTCCGTTTGAGACATCCTGTACATGCGCCGGAAAGATAGCCGAAGGCAATCCGGACGGACGGGTGAGGAATAGCAATAAAATTGCTGCCAGGGCCATCAGGCCAAGTGCAATCGCCAGCCGTTTCAATTGACTGTATCTCCGGGGTGGATTTAGTCTTCTTCCTCTACGCGATAACCTTCATGACAACCTTTACAGGCTTTGAATACCGGGTTCGCCGCTGCTTTCAATGCATCAAGGCTATCCGGATTGGCCGCAATCGCCGCGTCCACCGCCGTGCTGAACTTCTCCATCTCAGCATTGAAACCATCACGATCTGTCCAGATCGTTGCTTTGGCTTCTGTGTCATGACCGGTCTCGGAACCCTCTGGAAACAGGTCCGGGGCCTCGGTTGCGGTTTTCTTCCATGTCTTGAGGGCAGCCATTGCAGCATCGGCATCAAATGGTTGTTCACCCTTGAGCATTCCGCCGACCACTTTGGCCGCATCGCGGGTATCTTCCATTAAATGCTGCCGGGCCTTGATCGGATCAGAACCGGCCAGGGCCGCGCCAGCGATAAAAACTGAGGATAGAAGAATAGATACAAAAATTCGTGACATAATAATTTCCTGTTTCGTGTTGATTTGACCATGCTGCAGTATAGCCAAAATATAAGTGAAAAAAACACCCGCGCCTGTAAATCAGTGCTGCGAGGGTGCTGTTGTTAAGCTGATATTCGCCCTGTTTAACGCCAGCTTGGTGCTCCTGCTGCCGAAAGATCAGCTTCAAGTTGGACCAGTTGATTGGTCAAAAGTGCATTCAGATCAGCGGCAAAGGCAGCGAACTCCCTCTTTGCAATTTCAAAGTCGGCTTTTTGAGTTGCCGTTGCAGCCCGGGTTGTACCCTGGGTGTTGGCAGCATTGTAGGCGCGCCCGCTAATGGAGGGCACTGATGTTTCATTCAAACGTCCTCGAACACTGTCCCCTGAAAGACGGGTTTCCAGTTTGCTGATCTCAACGCCAAAGGCATCCAGACGGGCAAACAACGATGGTGCAGCCTGTGGCGCACTGACCGCCGCAGCTTTCATGTGTGCCAGCAAATCCTTTGTCCGGTTCAATTCTTCACGCGCGTTCGCAACCTCTCTTAGGAGGGCCGAGGTTTTCATTTTGTAGTCGGCAACTTCAGCATAGTCGGTACCATCGGTTGCTGCGCGTACGGGCTTCACATTGAAACCCTGTGCTTCACCCAGCGGCAGCACCTCGCCACCGCTCAGGGCATAAAGTCGGGCCGAATACTCACCGGGGGCCACCAGCGGGCCCAGTGACGTACCCGCCCACGGCGGTACAAATTCGGGTGTCGTCAGATCAATGGCGTCCGGCGCCGGCAAACGCAAATCCCAGCTGACCCGGTGGGTTCCCTTTTTAGCAGAGGCCTCGATCCAGCGAACCGGGTTGTCCTGGCTGTCACTCACCAGGATCATCACCCGTGGCTCGGTATCCAGAGATTCGGCAAGCAGGCGGTTCCAGCCCGGGAAGGGGATATCCTTGCCGGCTTCGCGTTGCGATTCCTCTTCGGCCTGTCGGGCCAACTTGCTGGTTTCAAGACTTTTATCCAGGTAATAAGTGAAGCCCGCCCCAAATTCCGGGTTGGCAGTAGCAAAGCTGTCACTGCCCAGCGTTGGCATACCCTCAGCCTGCGAAGGGGCCGATGGTATATACCACCACGCGTCACGGACAGGGAATAGCGTGGCGCCATTACCAAAGCGGTCACCGGCCATTGTCCGCAGTGCCGAATAGTCATCCAGGATATAAATGCCGCGGCCGAAAGTGGCGCCGACAATATCGTTGTCACGGCGCTGAAGCTTCAGGTCGCGAAAGGCAACTGTTGGCGCACCGGCCATTTTGTGCCAGTTTTCGCCGCCATTCACGCTGAAATATACGCCATATTCCGTGCCCAAAAACAGCAGGTTTTCGTTTTCGTGGTCCTGCTGGATAGCCCAGACAATGGTGCCGTCCGGTAAGTCGCCTGAAATCGAACGCCACTTGCGCCCCTGGTTGGTACTGACAAAGACATAAGGCGAAAAATCCCCGAGCTTGTGCGCATCCGCGATAGCGAAGACGGTATTTGCGTCATAAAGCGATGCTTCAAGGTCATTGATAAACACACGTTCGGGTAAACCCGGCAGGGCCTCAGCCCGCTGCCAATTGACGCCACCATCGGACGTTGCGTGAATGAGTCCATCATCCGAGCCGGTATAAAGAATGCCCTCGCTGACAGGTGACTCCGAAATAGCCGTGATGGTGGAATACTTCGACATGGCACCATTGTCGTGCATGTCATCCACGCTCCAGACCCGGCCACGGTAGCCAAGCTCGTAACGATTCTTGTCGGTGGTCAAATCACCGCTGACGGCCCGCCAGGAATCACCCCGGTCATCACTGCGCCATACACGCTGGGAACCAACGTAAATTCTCGAGGAGTCATGGGGACTAATGAAAATAGGTGTGTCCCAGTTCCAGCGCTCCGGCGCATCGCCGGGTGCCGGTTGCGGCTGTATGTGAACCAGTTCTTCGGTATCACGATGATGGCGAAACATATAACCCTGCTGATATTCCATGTAGCCGATATTGTTGTCATCCGGGTCAAAGGCCACACCGTATCCATCTGCGCCGAGCGGGACATACCAGTCCTGGTTGCGAACGCCTTCGGTGATCATGGTGCGGGACGGGCCGAATAATGTACCGAGATCCTGGGTACCACCCAGCACGTTGTAAAACGGCAGGGCATTATCGACCGCAACTTTATAGAACTGTGAAATTGGGAGATTCGGGAAATGACGCCAGCTGTCACCCTGGTCAAAACTTTCATATAAACCGGCATCGGTACCTGCCAGCAAATGGAGATCGTCCAGCGGGTCAACCCAGAAGGCATGATTGTCGCTGTGTTTCTCACGGCCGGTACCCAGGATGGCAATGTGCTCACCCCCATCACGGGTGACCCGCATGAACACGTCCATCTGGTAAACAAGATCGGCTGTTTGCGGTGAAGCCGTCAGTTCCTGGTAATAATGGGGGCCCGTACCACCTGAAATATAAGAGTTTCTCTTACTCCAGCTTTCACCCTGGTCCGCAGAACGGTAGAAACCCTTGTTCTCTTCATCTGCCTCGATAGTTGCATAAACCAGGTCCGGATCGGCCGCGGTAACGGCTAATCCGATTTTTCCGACATCACCGGCAGGAAGACCCGCTTCTTTCTTTTGCCAACTGGCACCTGCGTCAACTGACTTATAAATGCCGCCATTTGGCCCACCCGCCATCAGGCCCCAGACGTGCCGACGGCGTTCATATGCCGCTGCATAGATGACATCGGGGTTTTCCGGCTTAAATTCGATATCGGTAATACCGGTATTTTCATCAATCTCGAGAACCAGTGTCCAGCTGACACCGCCATTCGTCGATTTATACAGACCCCGGTCACCGCCTGGGGCCCACAGGGGGCCTTCAACTGCAACATAAACCACATTGCTGTCGCGCGGATCGATCATGATTTTGCCAATATGCTCGGACTTCTTCAGACCCATATTGGTCCAGTCTTTTCCGGCGTTGGTGCTTTTATAAACACCATCACCCCAGCCAACATGGCGGCCGCTGACATTTTCCCCGGTACCCACCCAGACCACGTCGGGGTTATTGGGATCAATCGTCACGTCACCAATGGAGTAAGAAGCCTCCTTATCAAACACCGGTGTCCAGGTGATCCCGGCATTCGTGGTTTTCCACACACCACCGGAAGCCGAGGCTACATACCAGGTACTTTTCTGGTCGTCATGTATTGCGATGTCGGCAATACGCCCACCCATCAGAGCCGGGCCGATGCTGCGCATTTTCAGGCCGCTTGCAGCTTCGGCGATGGTTTCCTGGTCTGCGGCGATTGCAGGTTGGGGGTTGATGGCTAACAATGACAAAGCAACCAGAGCCATGCTGCTGACTTTAAATTTGATCATCTTAATGAACCTGTTTGGTTAATCTTTTAATTAGTTTGGGCTATTTATTACGTTTGGGAATATAGAGATCGGTAATTGTGCCCTCAAAAACCTCCGCTGACATCGCGACGGTTTCAGAAAGTGTCGGATGCGGATGGATTGACAGACCAATGTCTGCCGCCTCGGCACCCATTTCAATGGCCAACACACATTCCGCGATCAGGTCTCCGGCATGCGGACCGACAATACCGGCACCGATGACCCTTTGGGTATCCGGATCAAACAACAACTTGGTTGAGCCTTCCGTGCGGCCGATGCCTATTGCCCTGCCGCTGGCAGCCCAGGGGAACCTGCCCACCCTGTAATCAATACCCTGATCTTTGGCCTCTGTTTCTGTCAGACCTGCCCATGCAATTTCGGGGTCGGTATAAGCCACAGACGGGATAGCCCGTGCCTCGAATGCCACCTTCATCCCGGCACAAACTTCAGCCGCGACTTTGGCTTCATGGGTGGCCTTGTGAGCCAGCATCGGCTGTCCGACGATATCACCGATGGCAAAAATATGCGGCACATTGGTGCGCATCTGCTTATCGACAGGTATGAATCCGTGATCAGTGACTTCAACACCTGCCATATCGGCACCGATACGGTTTCCATTTGGAACGCGGCCAGTTGAAACAAGCACCCTGTCAAAAACGGTGTTATCCGGCATTTTTGCACCTTCAAACGTCGCGTGCAGACCATCGGTCCGGGGTTCGATTGCTGTCACCTTGGTATTCACAAAAATCCCGGCGTAACGGCTTGTGATTCTTTTCTGTAGTGGCCTGACCAGATCCTTATCGCAGCCGGGCATCAATTGGCCGGTTAGCTCAACGACCGTTACCTCGCTGCCAAGACCCTGGTAAACGCTGGCCATTTCCAGGCCAATGATTCCACCGCCGATGACCAGCAGGCGGGCCGGAACCTCTTCCAACTCCAAGGCATCGGTAGAGTCCATGACGCGTGGATCATCCCATGGCAAACCGGGTAATTTAAATGCCTGTGAGCCCGCCGCGATGATGGCCCTGGCAAAGCTGACAAGCTGGCTGCCATCTTCTGTCTCTACGGTCATTTCATGTGCATCACTGAAAACACCATGACCCTGTATCACGGTCACTTTCCTTGATTTGGCCATGGAAGCCAATCCGCCGGTCAACTGCCCGACCACCTTCTCTTTCCAACCACGCAATTTATCAATTTCAATCTCCGGTGGTCCGAAAACCACACCGTGATCGGCCATCGCAGCGGCCTCATCGATCACAACGGCGGCATGCAGCAGGGCTTTCGAAGGAATACAACCCACATTCAGGCAAACACCGCCAAGCGCGGAGTAGCGTTCGATCAGGACCACTTTCAGCCCCAGGTCTGCAGCCCGAAAAGCTGCCGTGTACCCACCGGGACCGGCACCCAGCACCAGTACATCGAAATCGTATTCAACTGCCGGCGTGGTTTCTTCCTCTGCAGCGATCGCTGCGGATGGTGTTTCTTCCGGTGTTTCAACCGGCTCCGCAGGCTCCTTGGGGGTATCATCTGCCGGGCTTGCGGCGGGCAACCCATCCGCTTCCATGGTGGCCACCGGCCAACCCTCTGAAACAAAATCACCTTCAGCGACATCGACCGAACGTATAACACCCGCAACCGGTGCCGGAATTTCCATGACGGCCTTGTCGCTTTCGAGGGTAATCAGGGACTGGTCTGCATCCACGCGGTCGCCGGCTTGCACCAGCACCTCGACAACCGGGACATCGATAAAATCACCAATATCAGGAACGCTGATTTGTATTGTTTTACTCATGTAGTTTGCTCATCTAGTCGTTGGCAAGCGATTCCCTGATGACCAGCCTGCCGTCCTGTTGCTGCAGGTTGTAGTGCTTCAGAAAACTCATGCCAAGCAATATTCCGTTAAATTCTCCATCGATGATGGTTGCACGCACATTTTTGCGGCGTATCCCACCCACGGTCACCTCATCCAGCCGGGTCACCCAGGCGCTGGAGGGGCCCGCGGCAGTCATCACCTGCACCCTCGGTCCAAAATCCAGTCCCAGGGCACGGGCAGTCGATTCCGGTAACGCAACATCGGTTGCACCGGTATCAACCAGGAAAGTCACTGACCGGCCGTTGATCTGCCCTTCCGCCTCGTAATGGCCGTTGCGATCCTGCTCCAGTACGACCATGGCCGCGCCATTGGAATCGACCGAACTGACCGTTCCACTACCGCCGTTTTCAAGCATGGAGAACAGCAGGTACAAGGAACCTAACAAACCAATTGCCGCGATCCACAACATTCGCCGGCCCAACTGCGAATTCGGATTGCTGCCGTATTCAGACATCAGGGTTTCCCAATTACAAATCCATGTTTCCGAAATCTTCCAGCTGATTAGCAAGAAAGCGTGTGAAGCGTGCACCATTCGCACCATCGATCACCCGGTGGTCATAGGACAGGCACAAAGGCAACATCATTCTCGGCTGAAAGGCTTCACCATCCCATTGGGGTTGCATGCTGGAACGCGAAACACCCAGTATGGCCACTTCGGGTGCATTGATTATCGGTGTGAACGAGGTACCGCCGATACCACCCAGGCTGGATATTGAAAAACAGCCACCCTGCATTTCGATCGGTTTGAGTTTTCCGGCCCGTGCGCGCGCACTCATTTCACCGAGTTCTGCGGCCAGTTGAAAAATATCTTTCTGATCACAGTCGCGTATGACAGGCACCACCAGTCCGTCCGGTGTATCCACTGCAATACCAATATGGAAAAACTTCTTCAGCACCAGGTTTTCACGTGTCGCATCCAGAGAAGCATTAAATGTCGGGAATTCCTTAAGTGCGGCCACACTGGCCTTTATCAGGAAAACCAGCGGTGTCAGCTTGACGCCCTGCTCCTTTGCCGTGGCTTTCCGGTAGACCTCCATATCAGTGATATCAGCCAGGTCATTCTGGGTGACATGGGGAATACTGACCCAGTTGCGATGAAGGTAGGCACCGGAAACTTTCTGGATCTTCGAAATTGGCTGTACTTCAATGTCACCATAACGGCTGAAGTTGACTTTTGGCTGTGGCGGCAGATCAAAACCCAGCCCGCCGGCGGCCGGTCTGGCTGCACCTGTCATGATGGATTTGACAAAACCGGTGACATCTTCGCGAATGATTCGCCCGCCACGGCCACTGCCGGCTACCTGCAGCAAATCCGCTCCCAACTCGCGTGCAAACCGGCGAACCGCCGGACTCGCATAGGGAATGTTGGCAGGCAGCGTTGCATTGGCATCCATTGGCACGGGCGGTGATTGCCTGCTGCCCGTGGATGGCGGGGTCGGTTTAGCCCCACTTGCAGCAGGCTGCGGTGCAGCTGGTGCCGCTGCGGCCTGTGGAGCGGCAGGCAGCGCCGCCTCAACCGGCGGAGGTGCACTTTCTGCTGCGGGCGACTCCGCTTCAGTCACTTCTGCGGCTTCAAGCACAGCCACGACCTGGTCTTCCGAAACCGTGTCACCAACCTCTACCCGCAGCTCGGTAATCACACCGGCAACGGAGGCAGGAACCTCCATCATTGCCTTGTCACTTTCCAGCGTCAACAGGGACTGTTCGGCTTCCACGGAATCACCAACGGCGACCAATATTTCGATCACCGGTATGTCGGAAAAATCACCAATATCCGGTACTTTAATTTCAATCTGAGTAGTCACTGTCTACCACCAATCCGGTTTTTACACTTCATTTTCATCGCTTACACTTTCATTGGATTTGGCTTGTCAGGATCAAGGCCGAGATTCTTACGGGCCTTGAGCAGATCACCAACCGTCAGGCTACCCTGTTCATACAGCGAATGCAGAGTGGCATACACGATATTTTTGCTATCGACCTCGAAGAAGCGACGCAAGTTCTGACGTGTATCGGAACGTCCAAAGCCGTCTGTGCCCAACGCCGTGTAGTTTGACTGCGGCAGGTAGGGCCGGATCTGCTCGGCAAAAGCCCGAACATAGTCCGTCGCTGCCACAACAGGTCCTTCATAACCTTCAAGACATTGCCTCACCCACGAAACACGCTGATCCGCGTCCGGGTTCAGGCGGTTATGGCGTGCCGCGGCAATACCGTCACGTTGTAACTCGGTGAAACTTGTGGCACTCCATACGGTGGAACTGACTGAATAATCACGTTCCAGAATATCGGCCGCAGCAATCACCTCACGCAGAATGGCACCTGAGCCAAGCAACTGCACATTGTGCTTACCGGAGCGACCGCGCCGGAACAGGTACAGGCCCTTTCGAATGCCCTCTTCAGCGCCTGCAGGCATACCCGGATGGGTGTAATTTTCATTCATCACGGTGATGTAGTAATAGACGTCTTCCTGTTCCTGGTACATGCGCCGCAGACCATCCTGCAGAATAACTGCGAGCTCGTAACCAAAGGTTGGATCATAGGAGACACAGTTGGGCACCATGCTCGAAATAACATGGCTGTTACCGTCTTCATGCTGCAGACCTTCACCATTGAGCGTGGTACGGCCGGATGTACCGCCGATCAGAAAGCCTCGGGCACGCATATCACCGGCGGCCCAGGCGAGGTCGCCAATACGTTGAAAGCCGAACATGGAATAGAAAATAAAGAACGGGATCATCGGTACCTGGTTGTTCGCATAACTGGTCGCTGCCGCGATCCACGATGACATTGCACCGGCTTCGGTTATACCTTCCTGCAGAATCTGACCGCGCGTCTCCTCCTTATAGAACATCAGCTGATCAGAATCGACCGGTGTGTAAAGCTGACCCTTGGATGAATAGATACCCAACTGGCGGAACATGCCTTCCATACCAAAAGTACGTGCTTCATCTGCCACGATGGGTACGATATTCTTCGCGATATTCTTGTCCCGAAGCATGATGGCCAGGGCCCTGACATAAGTCATCGTGGTGCTGATCTCACGCTCACCGGTATCCTTGAGAAGGGTCTCAAAGGCATCCAGTGCAGGAACCTGTAGCGCCTTCGACCCGGCCCGGCGCTGTGGCAGGTAGCCACCCAATGCTTCCCGGCGCTCCTGCATATATTTGATTTCCTGGCTGTCTTCACCCGGGTGGTAGTAAGGCAGTTCAGCCATATCACTATCGGGGACCGGAATCTTGAAGCGGTCACGGAACGAACGTATGGATTCGTCATCCATTTTCTTTTGCTGATGAGAGATATTCAGTGCCTCGCCCGAATCTCCCATACCGTAACCCTTGACCGTCTTGGCCAGCACAACGGACGGTTGACCGGTATGTGCCGTGGCAGCGGCATAAGCTGCATAGATCTTGTGTGAATCATGACCACCACGGTTGAGGCGCCAGATGTCATCATCTGTCATATTGGAGACCATATCCAAAAGCTCTGGATAAGCGCCAAAAAAGTACTCACGCGTGTAGGCGCCGCCCTTGGCCTTGTAGTTCTGGTATTCGCCGTCGACCACTTCGTCCATGCGTTTGCGTAACAGGCCATCCTTGTCCTTGGCCAGCAGGGCATCCCAGCGCGAACCCCAGATAAGCTTGATCACATTCCAGCCGGCACCACGGAATACGCCTTCCAGTTCCTGGATGATTTTTGCGTTGCCACGTACCGGTCCATCCAGTCGCTGCAGGTTGCAGTTAACCACAAACACCAGGTTATCCAGCCCCTCGCGACCCGCCAGTGAAATAGCGCCGAGTGACTCCGGCTCATCGGTCTCACCATCACCCAGGTAACACCACACCTTACGTTTTGATGTATCAGCAATCCCGCGGTTGTGCAGGTACTTGAGAAAACGTGCCTGGTAGATTGCCATGATCGGGCCAAGACCCATTGAGACCGTGGGCAATTGCCAGAAATCCGGCATCAACCAGGGATGCGGGTAGGAACTTAAACCATTGCCGTCGACTTCCTGGCGAAAGCCATCCATCTGTTCGGCGCTGAGACGGCCTTCCAGGAAGGCGCGTGCGTAAATTCCCGGCGAGGAATGCCCCTGGATATAAACAAGGTCGCCACCGGTTTCGTGGTCGGGACCACGAAAGAAGTGATTGAAACCGACATCGTACAGCGATGCCGCAGAAGCATAGCTGGCAATATGCCCGCCAAGTTCACCACCCCGTTTGCCGGCGCGCAAAACCATGGCAAGTGCGTTCCAGCGGGTCAGCGCACGAATCCGCCGTTCGATTTCATAATTGCCCGGGTGCTTTGCACCTTTATTGTGCGGGATCGTGTTGACGTATGCAGTGGTTGCCGTGTAGGGCAGATGACCACCCGAGCGACGGGTATAATCTACCAGCAACTCTAAAAGGTAATGGGCCCGCTCCGGTCCGGCGCGCTCAATGACAGCCTGCAAGGATTCCAGCCATTCATTGGATTCTGCCGGATCAGTGTCCTGCACCGGTAAAGACGATTGGTCGTTCATTCACTATGCCTCGTGATTCTTAAATTTCTTTCTTTCGTGTATTTGAAGTATAGACTCTGCAATTAGTGAGCATTCAATGAGGGGTTGTTTTCCAGGTAACCGTCCTCGCCAACCTGTACCAGTCGCAATGAATTGGTGCCGCCCTCATTGTCGGTATGCTGACCCATCGTCAGGATTATCCGGTCACCCACCTTGATGTGGCCTTGCTGTAACAACAGGCGAACACCTTCGCTCAATGTAACTTCAACATCGGTGGTGGGAATATTGTGCGCAACCGGGTAGACACCGCGGTAAAGAGCCATGCGCCGGAGACTGTCACGCAATGGCGACAGTGCAAAAATCGGGACACCTGAACGCACCCGTGATAACCACTGCGCGGTAGACCCCGATTCCGTCAATGCGAGAATCGCCTGCACAGAGACATTGGTTGCCATGAACATCGTCGCCATCGCGATGGCCTGGTCGATACGCTGAAATTGTACGTTCAAACTGTCACAGCCCATGCGGGTTTCATCGTGCCTCTCAGCACCCAGGCAAATCCGGTTCATCGCCTCGACCACCGTTTGAGGGTGACGCCCCACAGCAGTTTCCGCCGATAACATCACGGCATCGGTACCATCGAAAACCGAGTTGGCCACGTCCAGTACTTCGGCCCGCGTGGGTATGGGGCTTTCCACCATGGACTGCATCATTTGAGTCGCAGTTATGACAATACGATTCTGCTCAAGCGATTTTCTTGTAATGAGTTTTTGCAGGCCGGGCAGTTCCGCATCACCGATCTCCACACCCAGGTCACCGCGGGCAATCAATATTGCATCGGAAGCGGCGATAATTTCTTCCAGGTTGGTTATGGCTTCGGTTCGTTCAATTTTCGCCACCACCCGTGCATCGCTGCCCACTTCCCGCAAGCGGCGGCGTGCTTCGTTCATATCCGCCGCATTCCGCGGAAAAGACACTGCCAGGTAATCGGCCCCCATGGCGGCGGCACGGGGAATATCTTCAATATCGTGCTGGGCAATACCCGGCAGGGAAAGCCCGCCGCCCTGAACATTGATGCCCTTGCGGTCACCCAGCTCACCACCTGACTCGACCTCGCAGATAATGTCTGTCGCCTTGACCTCTTTTACCCGCATGGTCAGCATGCCGTCATCAAGCAGCAACAGGTCGCCGGTGGAAACGTCTTGGGCCAGGCCTTTGTACGTAACACCCACCCGGCTACAGGTTCCGGGAGCAGGTTCAGCCGATGCATCCAGCGTAAAAACATCACCGGTCTGCAGCTCAACCGACCCGCCAACGAATCGTTCAATACGGATTTTTGGTCCACGAAGGTCTGCAAGTATCGCTACTTCCTTGTTCAGACCACCGGCTACTTCCCTGACCTGTGCCGCCCTTGCCGCCTGGTCTTTATGGGTGCCATGCGAAAGGTTGATCCGCAAAATATCCGCACCTGCTTCGATGACAGCCGCCAACATTTCGGGAGAATCGGTAGCCGGGCCTAATGTGGCAATAATCTTGGTGCGGCGAATCTGCATGTTTAACCTGCTCATTATTATAAAAGAACGCGATTATAGGCTAAATCATGAGTGCTGTTTAATCGTAGTGATAATCATTATTAAAAATAAGTTTTATATGATGCCCTGAGAGGGGTTATAACCAATAGCACAGTAGCAGAAACGCATGACTCAGTCTTGAGGCGGTGGCTCCTGAGTTTCTTCCTTGCTTATGTTTTCATTGATTTCCTGCAGTTGCTGATTCATTACTTCGAAATCTGCCTTGTAGTTTGTGTTTTCTGCGTATTCAGTCACGTATGATTGCGCCTCTTTAAAGTACTCACCTACCAGTGGAAGATCTACGAGCATTGTCAGCACCCAGACAAGGAGGCCCAGGATTACCGTCATACCCACCGTTACACCAAGACCCTTGGCTACGCCTGCCCTGAAATTGACCCAGAAAACCCTTTTGCCTGATTTCAGGTATTCGAGAAACTCCACAACGTCTGCTGCATTAAGTACTTTAACCAGTTCCTTCTCAGGGGAAGACTTTGGCATTGATTTCATTTTGGCACCTCTGTTCCTGGTGGATAAGTAAACTATATGGAAGCGCGGATGGTATATCAATTGAATGCAGCAGGGACACACACCCAGACCCCCGGCACACCCGTCGTACCGGTGAAGAAATACTGCTATCATTCATCAAATCCGTTATTGGAAGACACTAAAGAATCACCATTGAGCATATTAAGAGACCATAATCAGGAGATCCAAATGATCAAAACCACAATAAAAGGCCGCTTCGGCCGCACACTTGTACTGGCCACATCTGTATTGGCGATGCTTCTTCTTGCCGGTTGCATTTCCAGTTCCAAGGTCTACAACAATGACAAAAACGTTGTTTACAGAGGAACAATGTACAACATGGCCAACGTAAAGCAGATCAAATCTACGATCACGGGCAAGACTGAAAGTGACGAGGAGATTAACCTGACCAACGCCGACCGCAAAGCAGTTGAAGCTTTACTGGATAAGGAATCATCAGTTTACGTAAGAATGGCGTTTCAATTTGATGACCAGGAAATGTTGTACCGGGCGGGTGATGTCGAGAAGTGGAGCCAGTATTCAAAAATGAAGAAAAGTTTTGAAAGCGCCGGTAAGGAAATCAGCAGTTTGATGGCCAACAAGAAGAAAATACAGCTGAAGTTGAAATAATCGCTTGTAGGCAGTAAATCTTTCCGGGAGGAAGCAATGGCTAAGTTATTCAGAGTTTTTTTGGTGTTGACCACGTTCGCATTGATGACAGCTTGCGCGTCAAGCACAAAAATTCAGTCCGACTATGACCGCAGTGTGGATTTCAGTCAGTACAAGACCTATGGCTATTACAGCCCCATGGGTATCGAAAATCCGAATTACTCCAGTCTGCTGGGACAGATGTTCCGTGACGCCATCGATGTTCAGATGAAGCAGAGGGGTTACGTCAAATCCAGCAACCCCGATGTATTGTTCAATGTATCGGCGCGTATGGAAGATAAGACCCGGGTGACAACCACCTCGGATCCGATGATGTATGGCGGTGGCTATTATGGTTACCGTGGCGGCATGTACGACCCCTGGGGCGGATACGGCTATGGGACCAGTACGCATGTCAGCCAGTACACCCAGGGTACGGTCAATATCGATATGGTTGACCCCAGACTGAAACGGATGCTATGGGAAGGTGTCGCCATTGGCCGCGTGCAGGAAAAAAATAAAAACCTGCGTGAGGACGTCATGACGGGTGTTGCCGAAATGTTTGAGGGTTACCCGTTCCGGGCCGGTCAGTAAAACCAGTGCAGTGTATACAAAGGCGGGAGTTTGATCTCCCGCCTTTTTTGTTGCACGCATTTCTTGTAGATTATATGCACCAATTCCGGTTCCATTCATTCCGCCTGACATGCCGGCACCTTACACGACACAGGTTTTAGCACATGAACACACTTGATTCCGTACGCAAACTCCAGACCCGGATGGCACAATCCATCATTGGCCAGGAATCGGTCATTGAACAGCTGATCATTGGATTGCTGGCCAACGGTAATATCCTCATGGAAGGCCTGCCGGGTCTGGCCAAAACACGAGCCGTCAAAAGCATGGCGAAAAACATGGACGCGGAATTTTCACGTATCCAGTTCACACCGGATTTGCTGCCCTCGGACATCACCGGCAGCGAGGTGTTGTACACGGAATCCGGTCAACCAACCTTTCGTTTTGAGGCCGGACCGATATTCGCCAATATCGTGCTCGCAGATGAAATCAACCGGGCGCCTGCAAAGGTTCAGGCCGCACTGCTTGAGGCCATGGAAGAGCGGCAGGTCACGGTTGCGGGCACGACCCACAAGATGCCTGAGTTGTTTATTGTCATGGCGACACAAAACCCGATAGAACAGGAGGGCACCTACCCTCTACCGGAAGCACAGATGGATCGATTCCTGCTTCATGTCTATATCGACTATGGAACCGAAGAAGCTGAAGCACAGGTCATCCGGTTGGTTCGTGGTGAAGAAGGCCCCTCCGGTTCAGCTGACGATGCTGCACCTGTTGTCCAGCAGATTATTTTTGATGCACGCAAGGAAATCAATAAAGTCCAGGTTTCAGATGCGATTGAAAAGTACATGGTTGACCTGGTTTTTGCGACACGCTATCCCGATCGTTACGATGAGAAACTTGCCTCATGGATACGTATCGGGGCGAGTCCTCGCGGAGCCATCGGCCTGGATAAGTGTGCGCGCGTGCATGCCTGGTTAAACGACCGCGACCATGTTTTGCCCGACGATATCCGGGCCGTTGTGCACGGTGTGTTTCGTCATCGTATTGCCCTGAGTTACGAGGCCAATGCTGACGGTGTTTCAAGTAACGATGTGATCGATGAAATTCTTAAGTTGGTCGCTGTAGCCTGATACTTTCCTGGTACTCAGCTGGATGAAACACGCAACACGTAAATTGACCCTCAGTTCTCTTTATGGATAAGACAAAAAGCCAAAAAAGCGATGCCCAAAACACTGGCATTTACGTGCAACTGGACGAATTGGTTCGTTTGCAACACAAGGCGTCTGGCTTCAGTTTTCTACCCAGGCAACCTGTTCACAGCATTCTCAGTGGCCGGCATGCATCAAAACTGAGGGGGCGCGGGCTCAACTTTGAAGAACTGCGTAATTACCTGCCCGGTGATGACACCCGCAATATCGACTGGAAAGTAACCGCGCGCACACGTACACCTTATGTCCGGGTTTACACGGAAGAAAAAGACCGCACCGTCTGGCTGCTTGTTGATCAGAGGGTCGGTATGTTTTTCGGTAGCCGGCAACGTATGAAATCGGTGGTCGCTGCTGAAGTTGCCGCCATATCCGCCTGGCGGGTGCTCAGCGTGGGGGACCGTGTCGGTGCGCTTGTATTCGATGATTCGGAGGTTTCTGTCATACCACCACATCGAAGCCGCGAAAGGGTGATGCAAATTCTCAAGCAGGTGGTTAAAAAGAACCATGCATTGAGCGCCCACCCCGAGTTAAAGCCCAATGCCGGCAAACTGAATGAGGCTTTGAAACAGGTAAGCCACCTGGCGAGGCACGATTGCCTGGTCTGTCTGATCACTGACGGCGATGGAGTCAACCCCGAGACACGCAGGCACATCAGCCGGCTTTCAGAACACAACGATGTGCTCACCGCCCTGGTTTACGACCCTCTGGAAAAGGATATGCCTTCTGCCGGCCGTCTGCGCTTTGCCAATGACGTGGGCCAACTTGAGGCTGATACCTCAAACAGGAAACTGCGACTGGCATTTCAAAGCGAATTTGAAAAGAAACTGGAGCGGATACAGTCCGCATCTCGCCGGTTTTCCATACCTGTGCTCACGCTTGATACTTTTACTCCAGTAGCTGACCAGTTGCGTGATGCATTTGGACATCACCAGGCCTCCAAAAGGTTTTGAGGATGGGCGTATGAAATCTACAGATCCCGCCAGCCTGCAGAATCTGAATGATATCGTGCTGCCCGAGGCCGTCGGCTGGTGGCCGCTGGCCATAGGCTGGTACTTCCTGTTTGGGTTATTGCTGGTCATATTGGGCTGGTTTACCTATACGTCGGTACGGCGCTGGATCAATAACCGCTATCGGCGCACAGCCTTGCAACAATTACAGTTGCTGGCTGAAGATATCCGGACCACTGACAAGCGGGACATCGGTCTCAGGCAGATACCCGTCCTTCTAAAACGGACGGCACTTTCGGTCTACCCGCGCAGTCAGCTTGCTTCGTTAACGGGTAAGAACTGGCATGATTTTCTGAACTCCAAAGTCAGCAAACCCTCGTTTCCAGAATCCATTGCTGAGCTGCTGGATAAGATTTCCTACTCCGCCGGTGATCTGAGCAAAGTCGATACACAGGCTGCAGATGATCTCTTAAGGGCATGTCATCACTGGTTGAAGCACCACCAACCGGCAAACCGTGCGGAACCGGGTATGGAAGCGTAAACGATGCTGACCATTGCCTATCCCTGGCTGTTTCTGTTGCTGCCGTTGCCATGGTTAATGCGCAGGTTGCTGCCAACCCACCATCAGCGCAAGGCAGCCGTGCGTGTACCCTTCATGCAGCGTCTGTCGCGCCTGGCCGGTCTGCAACCCGGAACGGGTGTGGCAGTGGCCAGGCGGCCTCTTTCGCAGTGGCTGATGCTGAGCCTGGCCTGGTCGCTTATCGTCGTAGCCATCACACGCCCCCAATGGCTTGAAGAACCGGTCATCAAGGAACTGCCGATGCGTGATTTGCTGGTTGCGGTGGATCTTTCCGGCTCCATGGAAGCACAGGATTTTACCGATAAGGAAGGCAATACCGTCGACAGGCTAACCGCCGTCAAAGAGGTTCTGGATACTTTTTTCGCACGTCGTGATGGTGATCGGGTCGGGCTGATTCTGTTCGGCTCGGCGGCGTTTGTCCAGGTACCGTTCACCGACGACCTGGAAGTTGTCAGGGAGTTACTTAAGGAAGCACAAATCCGCATGCTCGGACCGCGAACCATGCTGGGCGATGCCATGGGGCTGGCGATCAACCTGTTTGAACGCAGCGAAGTCGATGAGCGTGTCCTGATCGTCCTCACCGATGGCAACGACACCGGCAGTCTTGTACCACCTGAACGTGCTGCCCAAATCGCCCATGACAACGGTGTGGTTGTATACACGGTTGCTATCGGGGACCCGGCTGCTGTCGGTGAGCAGGCACTGGATGAGAAGACCCTTGAAAACATCGCGGCCATAACCGGTGGTGGTTATTTCCACGCCAATGACCGGCAGGAACTGGAAGACATTTACACCCGTCTGGACGAAGTCAACCCCCGACAGGTGGAAACTCAAAGTTACCGTCCCTTGACCGATCTGTTTGAATGGCCATTGGCTGCCAGTATGCTGCTGACATTGTTCTATATCGTATTTCTCGAAGTGCGCTTACGTTTACGCAACCGGCAGCACGATGAAATTGGTGCACAGGAGCCTGCAGGCTGATGGATTTCCTGGCATCTCTCGAGCAATTTCATTTCCTGCGGCCTGCATGGCTGTTGCTCCTGGTTCCAGCAGCTTTCCTTGTATGGTCCGTATATCAAAGGAGTGATTCCCTGCGGGCATGGAGAAAAGTGATCAGTCCGCATCTGCTTGAGCACCTGCTGATGCGCGAAAGCGAAGAAAGCGGCCGCTGGCGACCGGTTTATATCCTGGGCCTGGGCTGGCTGGTAGGCATCCTTGCGCTCGCAGGACCAAGCTGGCAGATGCAAGCATCGCCATTTAGCGAGGACCAATCAGCGCTATTTATCGTAGTCAAGGTAACACCGGAAATGCTGGCCTCGGATATTCAACCCAGCCGCCTGCAACGCAGCGTGATGAAAATCCATGATTTACTTGAGCTCAAAAGCGATGTCCGTACCGGCCTGATTGCATATGCGGGTAGCGCTCACATGGTCATGCCTTTGACCTCGGACGCCGGGGTTATCAACTCTTTTGCAGCGGCATTGGAGCCTGACATCATGCCGATGAGCGGCGACGAACCTGCGCAGGCCATTGCGTTGGCGAACCAGCGGCTCAAAAACGCAGCGGCTCCCGGTTCCATTGTTCTGATAACAGATAGTGTGGATGCTTCGCAAATGGCCGCGTTGGAGTCTGGCCATGAACAAGGAGGGGTCGAGGTGCATATCCTGGCCATGGCGGCCGGCCCCGAAGTGATTCCCCCACCCGACAGCCATCCGGCACCGCCACTGGATATGAAATCATTGCGTGACGCTGCGCGTAGCATGGGTGGAACCGTCACGGTGGTAACCGCAGACAAGCGTGATGTCGAAAAACTGTCGGCCAACATAGAACGTAGCATCAGCCACGCCCCTGCACAGGAAGGTCAGCAATGGAAGGATTCAGGTTATTACCTGGTGTTTTTGCTGGCGCTGATTTTATTGACCTTTTTCCGACAGGGCGGAGCGGTGACAGTGGAATGAATATCCGGTTCTGCATTTTGATTCTGTTACTGGCGCAGGTACCGTCTGCGAGCGCCTTCGAGTGGGCAGACCTGTGGTTTACACCGGATCAGCAGGGCCAGCGACTCATGGACAAGGGCGAATACCTGCAGGCGGCCAAAAAATTCACAACGCCAGAAAACATTGGGGCGGCCTTGTTCATGGCAGGAGATTTTGAGAGCGCTGCCTCGGTGTTTGGCCGAGCCGGCAGTGCGGAAGCACACTACAACCGGGGCAATGCGAACATCATGCTGGGCCAATATGATGCCGCCATTGAGGCCTATGAAAAAGCGCTCTCCAGGCAGCCCGGCTGGCAGGAGGCTGAACAGAATCTGCAGATCGCAATCTCGCGAAAACAGGCGCTGGCACCACCCGATGACGACTATGGTGGAACCGGTGGTCAGCTGGAAGCTGACGAGTTGGTTTTTGACCAGACCGGGCGTGTCAACAAATCATCCAGCGAGCAAGTGATCGACGCAGCGGAGCAACAACAGGGCGAAGACGCGATGCGTGCGATGTGGTTGCGTAAAGTAGAAATGCGGCCGGCAGATTTCCTGGCAGTGCGGTTTAACTACCAGCTGGCAACCAGGGAAGAAGCCCCGGTAGAAGACAGCAATGAATAGGCTTCTACGCAGGCTCTTTTGGGTGACCGGTCTGCTGCTGCCGCTTGCCCTTTTCGCCCAGGATGATGAAATCAAAGCCGGGGTCGATATCAGTATTGAACAGGACCGGGAGGTTTGGGCAGGGCAGCAGATCACCCTGAACCTGGATTTGAAAACAACCGGCTTCAGCTTTTCTAATACACATTTCAACCTGCCGGAAGTCAGTGGTGCCTTCCTGATGCAGACCGATACCACGACGATAAAACTGACCGAGAAAATCGATGGCCGCGACTGGCAGATCATTCGCTACCCGCTGGCACTTTACCCGCAAAAAGCAGATATGTTGCAGATTCCATCCATCGATGTACGTTTCACCACATCCGCCGGGTTCGGCAGCGAGGAGAAGGCATTCGAGTTTAAGACCGAGCCATTGGAACTGACGGTCAAGTTACCGCCCGGGGCAAAACCGGGTGAACTGATTGTGACAACCACGTCCTTTGAGTTTGAACATGACTGGCAGCCGGCTACAGGCGCACTAAATATCGGTGACGCGGTCACCTTGACGGTCAACAGACGTGCCAGTGACATATCTGCCATGTTGCTTCCACCACTTCCGGTATTCCAGGCTGACGGCCTGGCAGCCTACCCCCAGGCACCTGATATTGATGACAAGACCGATCGTGGTGACCTGACCGGTGAACGCATCGACAGCATTACGTGGTTGGTTGAACAAGCCGGTGTATATGAAATTCCAGGTATTCGATTTCAATGGTGGGACCCCCTCAGCCGTGAACTGAAGCAACAAATTATTCCGGGTATGAGCCTGGATATTGCGCCGGTCGCAGCAGACGATACTGTGGCTGCAACGACCGGGTCACCTGGAACGAATTACGACTGGCCTCTGAAACTGTTGATAGCGGTGATCACGGCCTTACTTGCGCTTGCCCTCTGGTTGCATTTCCGGCGTAAATCTCACCATCAAGAGCCGGAAAATGAGAGAACAACATTTACGCGCCTGGCAAACGCCTGCAAAAACCACCAGGCAGGTCAAGTCCATACTGCCATCCATGCCTGGCTTGAATATGTACCACTCGCAGCCACAAATCACCCGCGACCTCTTACCCTGAATGAGTTTGCCGGCCTCTGTGACGACCGGCAATTGGCGAATGACCTGGATAAGCTGCAAAGAGCCCTGATAGCCTCATCACCTGACTGGCAGGGTGATGAATTGCTAAACTCCCTGCAACGTATCCGGCGCCAGATCAACAGGCGAAAACCAAGCCTTGCAGAAGCGTATTTGGCACCCCTGAACCCGTGACCATTGCAAAACAAACTATCCCGCTCCTGGTCTTTCTGGTCTTTACCAGTACCGGGTTCGCAGACGTGGAAAAACAGGCCGTTTTCGAACCCGTTCACTGGGCATATTCGTCATTTTTCGGAACGGGCTGGTACAAGGTCGATGATGCACGCTCGGTTTTCGTACTGAGAGCCCCCATAAGACAAACCTTGCGAAAGTCTTCTCCTGATGCCACCGGCACGCACAAACTGGGCATTGAGATCAGATACCCGGTTACTGTCGGCTTGCACGATATAGAAGACCTGGGCGGCATCATTGATAATGATAATTTCGCCACAGCAGCATTCACGCCCGGTATTGAACTGGAAATCCCCATCAGCGAAAGGTGGTATTTAAGAACATTGGCACACGTGGGTTGGGGTTCGGACCTGAGAAACGATGATTCAGCCTGGATTTATTATGCGGGTATCAAAAGCCGTTATACCTTCCCTGCAAAAAAATACCAATGGTCTTTACTCAACAGTCTCTTCTATGCAGGATACACACCCGACGAAGGCAGGTCAGACCACCTTGCTGTCGCTCAAATCGGCGTTGAACTCCTGCAACCTTTAAGCAAGGCGACGATCCGTGGGGAACCGGTCGATCTTCACTGGACCTTCATGTACTCATTTCTTGGCAATGAGCTCCACTTCAATTTGCCCGATGGAACATTTGATCCCATAGAGGACCAGATGGAGGTCGGGTTGCAAATGAGTTTTCGTAATCGTCCTTTCAAGATCTGGTTTCTTGATGTACATCGTATCGGCCTGGGTTATCAATTCAGCCCGGATGGTAAATTCACCGCCATCACGTTCAGTATGAATTCGTGGTTCAGAAAATGAACTGACTGCAAAAATGGGGGCGCTGGGATGGGAGGTTACTGCCAGGACTCGCTAGTCACATACCCCAGGGCACCCTCTCGACCGTTTCACGGTCTCACCTTGTCCATGTGGCGCTCGGACTCGGCATCGGCCCAGGCCGCCCTCTCGACCGGTACCCGGTCTCACCTTGCCTGCCTCGTACGGTCCTGGCAGTAACCTCCCACCCCAGCTTAGTATCAAAGGACGTGCATCTGTCAGAAACTACTTACCCTTGCTTTCGCACAAAGCCAAGGGTGTGCAGCACCTTACTTCAGGACGTGCTTGAGCGCGTCCTGAAGTAAGGTGCTGCACACCCTTGGCTTCCCGACTGATCAACAGCAGCCCCCGTTTTGAGTATGCGAACCTGAGTTGGCTGACCGTGCAATCCGGTTCTTCGCCCTAATTGCGATCGAGTAAGGCCCGTGCAGCGGCAACCTCATGCCGGTAGGTGTCCATGATCTTGCCCAGAGCGATTTTGACATCAACCAGCGGTGCCCAGTCCAACTCTTCACGGGTATTATCGATAAAAGGTACCCGGCTCTTGATATCCTGGTAACCCTTGCCGTAATAATCGTCTGAACTGACCTCGACAATACTGACATTGCGGGCCTGTGACTCGTATTCCGGGTAGTTAAATGACATCTCGAGCATCAGCTGGGCCAACTCCTTGATGGACAGGTCATTTTCCGGGTTTCCAATATTATAAATTTTACCATCGGCAACCCCATCCTTGTTTTCTATGATCTTCACAAGTGCCGAAATTCCATCCGTAACATCGGTAAAGCTGCGTCGCTGCAAGCCGCCATCGACCAGCTTAATATCTTCACCACGCGCAATATGACCGAGGAATTGCGTCACGACCCTTGAGCTGCCTTCCTTCTGGGTATGCAGGCTATCCAGGCCGCTGCCAATCCAGTTGAAAGGGCGGAATAATGTGTACTTGAGACCTTCCTGCTGGCCATAAGCTGCAATCACCCGGTCCATCAACTGCTTGGCACAGGAATAAATCCAGCGTGGTTTTGCAATCGGCCCGAGCACCAGGTTTGACTCGTAGGGGTGAAAAGCATCGTCTTCACACATGGCGTAGACTTCGGAAGTCGATGGGAAAACCACGCGCTTGTTGTACTTCACGCATGCCCTGACGATGGTCAGGTTGGCCTCGAAATCCAGCTCAAACACGCCCAGCGGGTTGGTCACATAGGTCGCCGGTGTCGCGATGGCCACCAAAGGCAGTATGACATCACATTTCTTGATGTGGTATTCAATCCACTCACGATTGATGGTGATATCACCTTCAAAAAAATGAAAGCGGTCATGTTGCATTTCAGCCGACAGGCGGTCGGACCGCATATCCATTCCATAGACTTCCCAGTCGGTGGTTTCGAGAAGTCTGTTTGACAGGTGATGGCCGATGAAGCCGTTAACGCCAAGGATCAAGATTTTCATGGTTTTCCACAGTAGATCATTTAAGTCCGGCAAGTCTCTAGTCCGGGATGGATGATGATTTCGACTCGTCAGCAGGCAATTTTACACCCTCACCGGCCTCCAGAACACTCGCAACACGGAACCGTTTTCTCCTGCGCACCAGGCCGTTAATACGCCCGATGTATTCACCCAGCATACCGACGGAAAACAGCAACAGCCCCATCAGGAAAATGGTGATGCCGAACAGGGTGAAAACACCTTCAACTTCCGGCCCGTAAAACAGGCGGCGATAGGCGAGGTAGCAAACGAACAGAAATGAAATGATTGAAACAAAGATGCCGGTAAGTGAGATCAACTGCAGCGGCACGGATGAAAAACTGGTGACCAGGTCAAAATTAAGCTGGATCAATTTGAACAGGGAATACTTGGATTGCCCGGCCGCTCTTTCCTCATGCGCCACGGTGATCTCTGTCGGCCTGGCTGCATACAAATATGCCAGCGCCGGAATAAAGGTTCGGGATTCGTTGCAATCAGCGATTTCCAGGGCGATATCCCTGCTATAACCCCTCAACATGCAGCCCTGGTCTGTCATGCGGATATTGGTGATCTTTTCACGCAGGGAGTTCATCAGGCGGGAAGCAACATGGCGCCAAGCCTTATCATGTCGCGAAGCCCTGATCGATCCGACATAGTCAAAGCCCTTGTCCATCTCGGCTACGATGGCCGGAATCTCTTCCGGCGGGTTCTGTAAATCCGCGTCCAGTGTAATGATGAACTCACCACGGGTGCGCTCAAAGCCGGCGATCAGGGCCGCATGCTGACCGGCATTCGAGCTCAAAGATACCACCCTCGTAACATCAGGCCGTTTCTCAAACTGTTGTGCCAGGATGTCGGCAGAATTATCTGAACTGCCGTCATTTACAAACAATATTTCGAACGAACGCCCGAGCGTATCCATGACGGAATATAAACGATCAAACAGTATGCCAAGAACGTCCTGCTCGTTGAACACCGGTATCACAACTGACAGCTCAACCCGCTGCCCATGCATGTCTTTTGTAGCGTCAATGTTCAATGGAGGTCTCCCATGCATTCAGATTGTCACGATGCTGACTCAGGCAGCCTGGACAGCAAGTAAACCGGATCTCCCATCAACTTCGGCCCAGCTTATTTCCTGTTTCGGTAACGCTGAAAGATTTAGCGAATCATACAGTTGCCGGAGAGTTATAAATTCGAAACCGGATGTTTTCCACTCTTCAAGCAGCTTTTCCATTACCGGCATCAACTTCATACCCTCCAGCTCTGCGTGCAGCGTATAGACGTGCCCACCGGGAAGCTGCAGCCGGCTTTTTTCCAGGATAGTTTCCCAGCAATTGGATGAGTCTATACCATCTGAACCTATGATTTCATCCAATGTAGGCAGTGTTGTAGGAAGCTGAACACAATTGGAGCTTAGCCCTTCCATCGTGGGGAAAAATGGCTCCCGACCACGTACATCGCTGGCATAGCGAAAGCCCATCTGTTCTTCCAGCGCAATAACAAAACGGTTTATTTGCCAGCCCGCGGCACCCAGTGTTTGCGGCTCCAGCCCAACAGCGTCCCTGAATGCTTCAAGTGCCTTGTCCATTTCACGCTTTGTCCAGGTTTTGTCTTTGCCAACAACATTGTCCTGCCATTTAACGTGGTCGTAGCAATGAATACCCACCTCGTGACCCCTGGCCGCGACCTCCCGCATGACTGATCCTGCCCGTTTGCCGATGTGCGGCCCCGGTTTAAGCACACCATTCATCAATGTCCGCAAACCATAGTGACTGACAACCGAGGTGCGGCCGACTTTCTGCAGGAAACCTTTTCTGAAAACACGGCGTATCGCCCTGCCGGTATTGTCCGGGCCGACACTGAACAGAAAGCTCGCCTTGACATTGAAACGCTCAAAAAGCTCTAGCAGGGCCGGCACCCCATGAAGTGTGCCGAAATAGGTATCAACATCCACCTTCAGAACCACTTGCTTCATGAGCCGTTTGCCCCGTCAAGCATCAAGCGCTCCCCGAAAGTCCGCCGGAACTCAGCCGGGTCAGCTTTTGACCCGTCAATGACAAGGTGTGTAATCATGAACCGCTGGCCATCGGAACAATCCGCCTGAAAATTTCCGTCTTCGATATATATACGGGGATTGTTGAAACGAGCCTGTTCACCCCTGGTATAGCTACCCAGCACCTCGATACGATGCGAGCCGATGTCAAAGAAAGCACCGGGGTAGGGTGGTGCCACCGCACGGATTAAATTGTGAATATCACCTGCCGGCAGGCTCCAGTCGATTCGTCCATCTTCCGGTTTTCTACCGGAGTAATAACTGCCTTGCTCCAGGTTCAGCGGTGTTTCAAAAACACGCCCTTCAAGCATTTCAGGAATCACCTCTATCAATAGGGTTTCAGAAGCACATTTGAGTTTCTGAAAGACATCATATGCAGTGTCGTTTCTCAGGATGGAAACGGCCGCCTGGGCCAGCAAATTACCAGCGTCCGGTTTGATATCCATTCGGTGCAGACTCACGCCGCATTCTTTCTCGCCGTGAATAATGGCCCAGTTAACGGGTACGCGGCCACGGTACTTCGGTAACAGGGAGCCGTGCACATTGAAAGCACCCCTGGCGGGTATGTCGAGCAACTTCTGCCCCAGCATTTGACGATAGTAGAAAGAAAAAATATAGTCCGGATCACATTGCGAAACACGCTCAATCACGGCAGTGGCATTTGCACTTTCCGGTGTGATAACCGCAATTTTGTTCCTTTGAGCTACCTCTGCAACACTGTCAAACCAGATATGTTCTGATTCACTGTCCTGGTGTGTCACTACCAGCCTGACGTCAACACCCAGCTCAAGCAGGGCTTCAAGGCAACGTACCCCGATGTCGTGATATGCAAATACGACGGCACTTGTAACCGCTGCGGGGTGGGTTGTCATGCCAGCAGTTTGCTGAAAACTGCAGCTACACGGTCCACATCATCGATTGTCATGGCCGGGAAAAGCGGTAATGTGAAAGTTTGGTCACCGATCTGTTCTGCAACCGGAAAATCACCCCGCTTGTAACCAAGTTGACGATACAGACCAAACAGGTGCATCGCCGGGTAGTGCATTCCAAGCATGATGTCCTGCGCTTTGAAGATATCGAGGATGTCTTCGCGGCTTTTGCCCAGGGATTCAAAATCCAGGCATACACAGAACATATGCCAGCTATGACCCACTGCATCCGCCGGTAACACCAATGCGGGATGACGCGGCAACTGCTTGAAATAATGCTCGGCCAGCAATCGCCGTTGGGTGTTGAAACCATCCAGTTTTCTCAATTGCGCCAGCCCGATGGCGGCATTTACATCGGGCAGATTCATTTTTCCACCCCATGATTCAACCAGCATTTCTCCATTGTCATTCCTGGAAATTCCATGGAAACGAATGGACTCCAGCTGTTTGATAAGTTTCGGATCACTCGAGGCGACTGCACCGCCTTCAATTGTCGTCATGTTTTTATTGGGATGAAAACTGAACGAAACCGGGTTGCCAAATGAACCGATTTGCCGCTCCTGGTAGCGGGTGCCAATGGCCTGGGCAGCATCTTCCAGCACCAGCAGGTTTTTGCTGGCTGCCAGGTCGTAGATGGGCGACATATCAACCGGCATACCGGCAAAATGCACCGGTATGATGGCACGGGTTTTTCCGGTGATGGCCGAATTGACGGCATCCGCTTCAAGATTTCGACTTTCAAGCACTACATCTACAAAAACCGGGGTCGCACCGGTTCGGACAACGACGTTGGCCGATGCAACAAAACTCATGGCGGGTACAATAACCTCATCACCAGGGCCGATACCCTCCGCAATCAATATCGCTTCCATGGCAGCGGTGGCGGAATTGAACAGGCGGACATCCACCTCACCGCCAATGTATGCAGCGAGGTCCTTTTCCAGTTCAGCCACACACGGCCCGCTGGTAATCCAGCCTGACTCCAGTACTTTCTGAACTGCGCTGAACTCTTCCTCCCCCAGCGTTGGCCGGGTAAAAGGCAGCATGCTCATGATCGCGCCAATATATAGACACCCACGATGATGATGCCGATTCCAACAACTTTGCCCAGGTTCATGGGTTCGTCGAATAAATGCCAGGCGGCAACCGCGTTGACAATGTAGCCAATCGACAGCATCGGGTAGGCGATGGATACATCGACCCGGCTCAAAGCCAGTATCCATACCACAACGCTGATCGCATAACAGATGAGACCCAGCCACAACCAGAGGTTGGTAGCCAGGCTACCGGCCGAGGACAGCAGGGACTGCATATCAAGACTGATGATCCCCGTGTCGCTGACACTGGCTTTGAGGGCCAACTGGGCGACGGCATTCAGGAGCACACCGGTCAGGACCAGCGCGAAGGCTGCCCAAGTCATGCTATGGCCTATTGATTCAGTCATGATTTAATGATCACCATTGTTTTTGGGCCTTTATAAACGACCTTTCCCTGCAGTGCATCCACCTTTAGGTTCTTAAGTCTGTTTAGCTTGAGCACCACCGCCGCCTGATCAAGATTCTGCCATATTGCTAGAAACTCGTCCTGTGTTTTAATAAATTTCTCTGGTTCAAGCCTGACCCCCATCGCCATCTCACCCTCATATTCTACTATGGTGACGGGTCTGCCCAGATAAAAAACGGCGGCTTCCGGGTAGTACTGAAATGAAAAAACGGGCACACCGGCAGGCAACGTTTCTGAGATGATATCGGCGATTACCTTGCTGGAGCGACTCTCGGCCAGGGAGTTGGCTCCCGATACGATCAATAGCCCTGCTGCCAGGCACAGAACAGCAACACCAGCGAATGCGGGGAGCCGGGCAACCTTCCTGATGCTGAGCACAGCGAACGAAAGCAGGAACAACACCCCGCTGCCAATGATCCATGGTCTATAGGACGCCCACTGTTCAGCCGGGTAGTGGTTGCTGGCCAGCAGTTCAATACTGAAAGCACCTACAGCGAAGAGCAAACCAAGGAAAAGCATCACCCAGCGGTCTGCCTTAACTTCTCCCCTGGATGCAATCTGTCCTCCCGAGATCACCGCAATAATCGGCAGAATCGGCAGAATATAACCGGGTAATTTAGACTGGCCAAGAGAGAAGAAACAAAAAGTTACTACCACAAATGTCCACATGAAGCGGTCCGGGTCAAACTGCCCCGGCTTGTCGGGTGACCATTTAAAACCCGGTGATACCAGCGAACGCAAACTGGTGATCAGCCATGGAGATACACCCAGCATCAGAACGGGTATGAAATAGTAAAGCGGTCCTTCGCGGCTATGAACATCACTGGTGTAGCGGTCGAAATGCTCATGAATAAAAAAGAACTCAGGAAACTCCGGATTGGCGATACTGACCATGACAAACCACGGTGCTGTAATCAGCAGAAATAACAGTACCCCTTTGAAAAGGTGTAATTTTTTCCACAGATCCCAATCCCGCTGCCAAAGGCTATAGACCACCACTGTTGCAGCCGGCAAAACAATCGCCACAAGACCCTTGGTCAGCGTGGCCAGCGCGAGGGCAACCCAGCCGGCCAACATCCAGTTTCTCGTCTGGTTTTCACTTTGACGGTTGGAGTGTGCGATAACAAGAGAGCCTATTCCCATCACCACGAATGCGCTCAATGCCATGTCCAGCGTGAGATAGTGGCCAAAAGCCACGACCATCAGGTAGCTGATACTGAGCAAGAAGGTATAAATCGCCGCCCGGCCACCGTATAAACGGAAAGCGACAAGCATCGAGAACAGGGCCGCAGAAAAACCCAACAGTGCCGGCCAGAGACGTGCGCTGGCATTGCTTTTACCCAATAACGTGAAAGCAGCAGCCGTGCCCCAGTACTGCAAAACCGGTTTTTCAAAGTACTTGAAATCATTCAGCCTGGGGGTGAGCCAGTCACCACTATCCACCATGGCTGCCGGTATTCCGGCATAGCGGCCTTCATCCGGATCAAACAGGTCACGCTGACCGAGCATCCCAAACCATAGAACTGCACAAAGCAGAATAACCATGGCCGTAAATCGCTTTAGTTGGTTAGGGTCAATCATAGATTGTGGGCCCGCGACGAGACCCGGCAGGTTCCTAATGGCTTGTGCGCTTACCCGGAATAATAGGACTCACGCTGAACTTATACAACCAGTCGGGACCGAAGCGGTCTGTACTTGCCACGAAATATTGGGCCTCGGCCGTGAACCTCAGTGGCAACTTGCCAATTTTGACGGTCTTGGCAATACCGCCACCCAGCGGCAAATTAAGCTTGTTGCCGCTATCGCCTTCCCAGTCGTAGGTAATAGTTGGATTGGAGATCAGCTGCCAGCCACGACCCAGGTCGTAGCTAAAATACCCCTGGAGGGTCGTCTGGGTCGTATCCGGCGTACCTTTATTTCTCTTTTCGGCGACATCAATAATGTGCGAAAACAAAACACCGTATACACCCCAGTCAGTCATTTTTCCGATATTGACAGCCGGCCCTAAAATGAGCTGTTGTCTGCCATTGGACGTATCTGAAGTTGTTGGCAATACACCGGCAATTCCATAATTTAATATACGACCGGATTCATTGACACCACCATATACGAGGTCAAAGGTCACAGCGTCGGTATGCGCATGGGTCGGTGCCCAGAACGCGCCCTCCTGATCCGTCGGATCCTGCTGACGAAGCCGCCATTCAGCATACCCAACGTCCGCCCAGTAAACGGGTTGGTCGTGGTAATAAGGCAGGGAAAACCTGAATACCCAGCCCTTGCCATCCTTTTCTCTGAAGGGCATCGTAAATTGAAAATAGTGGGCCCAACTGCTTTGATCGTCCGCACCGGGCATACTGCCCTGGTAATTTTTATGTTGAGCCTCGTAGTCAAACCTCCAGAATGCTGCAAGCGGGTTGGTCATCTCCCGTGCAATCTCCTCGACGGATTTCTGTGAGCCGGGTTCACCCGTGCCCGATGCTGTCGTCTCAGAGCCTGTATCAGGTGCTGAAGAATACGCGTTGCTCATGGTATACAGGCCCAGAACCGTGATAAACAATACAGCTGAAAGAAAACTTTTTAGTGAAACCATCCGTGACGCCCTTGAAATATATGCCGTAAAAATGCGGCATTTTACCTGTACTCTCTGTATGAAGCTATTCTTAGTGAACTTTAGTATGCGAGTGGTGGAAAAGGGTTTTGGTAAAAGACCGGCATGACCGGTATGGAAGTGAGGTTTGTCTAACAGGTGATTAACCGACCCGGAGATACCGGGCCGGTTTTCTGTAACTGAATTATTGCCCGGCGCGGAACGGGTAAGCGGAAAACATCTCCTGGATACCGGCGTTGATATTTGTCCGCGTTTCTTCACTCGTCCTCTTATCATTAACCCTGCCGACCGCTACACCTTCCCAGACCATACGCTTTAGCTCACGATCTACCATATCGACATTAATGGTTCCCTCGGTATAGTTACTGACATGCGTTTGCGTACCATAACCATAACCACCCCAGGCACCATACCTGCCTCGGCGATAACCGTAATAGCCACCGGACATATAAGGATCAGATGTGGTTGTGACCTTGGTCTTGTCCTGCAGACGACCGGATACATTAATCAGCAAATCAGGGTTATCTGATTTCGTATAACCCCTGCTTTCCATTTCCTTGCTGATTGCGTCACGGAAAATTGAGCCGTAGATACTGGAGTAGTTGGGGTTTTCGATACCCATCGGGTTAAAAAAAGCGTAGGTTTTGTATTGACTGAAATCAACCGAGTAATCGTAATCGGTTTCAATTTTGGGTTTGGAGGCACAACCTGTTATCAGTGCGGCGATGCCGGTTATGATTATCAGCTCGGCGATTTTTTTAAAAACAGCATTGGATTGCATGATTGATTCCCTGGAGTAAGTATGAAACGGGTGATATATATACCTGTCATGATTATTTCAATACCACCTGAAGTCAAGGTCTTGTCCGATTATTGCTCTTTGGCATCCTGCTGTATGCGGTACTTGCTGTATTGATCCATACCTTCAAGACGCGCCAGTTCCTGACGGTCCAGTTCCGATCGGCTCAGAGTCCGCTTATGAGCCGGTAACCACCGTTCCTGGTTTCCCGTCTCGGGCCTTCTCTGAGGCCGTGCTTCTACCGGCTGTTCCCGTGCTATGGCGCGCATTGTGGACCAGTTTCCATCGTTGTACTGTTTCCATTCCTGATCTTCACGCTTGTACACCTCTCCATCAGAACCGGAAAACCGGTTGGATGAGAGTGAAGCACTCGCGTACAACGAGGAGGCCGAGACCCCGGGTGACTTTACCTGATCAGCCTTGCTGGTTTTAACAAACTTCTCCGTACCATCCACTTTTTTCTTTGGCAGGAATTGATCAAGCGATTTTTCGCCGGTTTTAGTGGGATCACCGGGTGTTGTCTGCATTGGACCCTCCCAGGCGGATCCAAAACCCTGCGTGAAATTTACCGATGGGGATGTGATGGTCATACTGGTGTTTACCGGATAGCCCCAGCCATAGCGACCATAGCCACCGTAACGTCCGTAATAACCCCTGCGTCCATAATAGCCTCCGCGATGACCATAATACGCACCCACAGGGTGATAGCCGGTGTTGTATCCATAGGTCCGGCCATAGTGCCAGTAGGCAGGTGCGTTGGTGGAGGTCCAGTAAACATTGGAGGGGTAATGCCAACCGGTGCCATAAACCACGCTTACCCTGGTTGAAAAACTGCCCTTATAACCACTCGAGTAGCTGTAATTGACATGGTCCTGCGTCTCGGCCGGCTCTGAGTCCAGCCTGACAAACGTCACGTTATAGGCAGGATCGGAAGCCGGTATACGATAAATTTCATCGGGTACCTTCATGGCCACCTTCCATGCACCATTAGGTGATTCAGAGAAATACCATGCACCCTCATAACACAGGTAATAAAAATTGTTGTGCTTGATGACCTGGAACGGTGTGTTCAGACCACGCTGAAGCTGGGTGTTCTCTATGGCCGTAAAATCGGGCTCGCCTATCCAGCTCACTTCAAGTTTCGCAGCAGCGCTTTTTGCCACCGTATTACGGTGTGGCAATGCTGCTTCAATTAATGCCAGTTTCGCCTGCCGGGTACCGGGAACAGAATACAGAACATGCCCCTTTTTATGCCCGTCAGGAATTTGAGCAAAAGCACCGGGTAGTTCTTTGACAGCCTGCCATTGACCACTCAACTTTGTATTGGAGAACCAGCGGCCGGAAACAAGGAAATACCACCGGTCTCCAAGCCTGAATAAATCACTCTGCGTGTTGCTGACATAACTGATACCTGTTTCATCAATGACGCTTAAACGCGGTGCACCATCCAGCAGGATCAATTCCGTTTCCTCCAGGCTGATCACGAATGGCATCGGAGGATTTTCCGGTTTCCGCGCCGGCAATGCTTTCTGAACCTCTGGCCAACTGTCGCTCAGCGCCAGTTTCCCGAAATCCGCAGGCAGCTTATCGGTCGTCGTCCAGTCGCCATCCGCCAGGTAGTTGTTTTGTTGCCAGGCACTTTCATTGAGCACGTACCATTGCTCATCCGGCCGATAGTAAAAAACATTCCAGTTGGTATTAACAACATATTCAAGATCTGTGCCTTCGATTGATGCCCTGACCGGCTCTTTGTCAATTGACAGCAACTTCAAAGGTTTCTCAGAAACAATAATTCCCGGTGGCTCAAAATTCAGCATGGGAGCACCCGCGCCTTGGGCAGGCACCTCAAAATCTTCGGGCAGCAAACGCAACAGCACATCCAGCGGCACGATGCTTTCTCGACCCTGAAATGCCTTGGATATCAAATTCCCCCGCACTTCTGATTTGTCTTCATCAGTAAACCGGGTTTTCAACACTTTCAGATCTGCAATGGCCACCGTTCGTTGCTCAAAATTGATATCGGTAGTGGCCTGAACATAAGCGGAGCCAACATGTGGCTTATCCTCGCCATTCAATGTGACCTCCACCGGTAACCAGGCTTTTAAAAAGCGGAAATCCGGCCAGGATTCGAGGCTTGGAAAGTCCACCTGCACACTGCCTTGCTCAAATCGTTCGATACGCGGGTAATTGGTCAGATTGTTCAGCTCGGGCACGTTGTCACTGGTGTTGACCGGAGCAGCAATGGTCACACCGATGCAGAGCATGAAAACTAAAATCATCATGAAGAAGAGCGGATTGCCTAGCCTGTTCAAGAGCATTTCCCGTGGTAGTTTTGGAATGGAGCGTAATAGTAATTGTTTTTGTGTAGTATTGACACGCCGGCCATTCCACTGGAGCAGATTCGTCCTATGTCGAAAACAATAAGTTGCCAAATCCGCTATTTGCTTTCGTTCGTTTTTGTATTGTCTTTCACTGTCTATTCAACCCCTTCAAGTGCCGGGGGGCATCAATGTGTCAGAAGCGAAGTCTCAGACCGTCCCAAAATAGGGCTCGTGTTAGGCGGCGGTGGTGCACGCGGCTATGCGCATGTTGGTGTACTGAAAAAGCTGGAGGAAATGCGTATTCCTTACGATTATATCGCGGGTACCAGCATGGGTTCTATCGTCGGTGGATTTCTCGCTACGGGGATGGAGTCGGAAGAGCTTGCCCAGGTGGTAAGAGACGCGGACTGGGATGACCTGTTCAAAGACAAGACCGCCCGGCAGGACCTGCCCTTTCGACGCAAAGCCGATGACGATCTTGGCCTGTACGGGCCCAAACTCGGTATCGGCAAAGACAGTAGTTTATTGCCGAAGGGCATGGTTTCCGGTCAGAAAATTGTCTTCATGTTCGAATCGGTCGCTTCCCAACGGGTCAACACGACCGACTTTGACCAACTTCCCGTCCCCTACCGCGCCATTGCCACGGACATCGTGACTGGCGAAATGGTTGTCATTGGCGACGGCGAAGTTTCCATGGCCATGCGTGCCAGCATGGCGGTACCCGGTGTCTTTCATCCGGTTCGCCGTGAAGATGCGTTGCTTGTCGACGGCGGTCTGGTAAGAAACCTGCCGGTGGATGTCGCCAGGGATATGGGCGCGGATGTGGTCATCGCCGTTGATGTCGGCACCAAGCTGGCGGGCAGGGATGAGATCAACAGTGCCCTGTCCATCGTTTACCAGGTGAGCGGTTTATTGACCGTCTCAAACACCAATACCCAGATAGCGACACTGGGTGAACACGACGTGTTAATTTCACCGGACTTGGGCGACAAAATATCATCTGCTGATTTCAGCAAACTGGATGAGGCCATACCTCTTGGGTATGCCGCCACTGAAGCAGTGCAGAATCAGCTGGAGAAGTATTCACTGTCAGAGAGCGAATACCTTGCATGGCGGCGACAAATCGATAACTGCGTGGACGGCCCGCCACAAGTACACTTTGTTCAACTGGATAATCAATCCAGGTTTTCCGATGAGGTGATTTCTGAGTTAATCACCATCGAGCCGGGTGAAACACTCAACCTGGATGAACTCGACCGTGATTTGCGCCAGGTCTATGCGCTTGGGTTTATCCGCCAGGCCCGTTACAGCGTCACTGAACAGGACGACCTCCAGGGCATTAAAATCACCGTGCTTCCCGATGACCGTGGAACGCACTTTATTGAAACCGGTGTCGACCTCTCCTTCACTGCCCGCGGTACCGCTTTCAATCTCAGGGGGGGCTACCTCAATACCGCGCTTGATGATCGCGGCTCTGAATTTCGTACCGTGGTTCAGATAGGAGAATCACCCGGAATTTTCATGGATTACTTCAAACCGTTGGATGACGGCCTCAAATACAGCTTTGAACCCAGTGCTTACTGGTTTGAGCGACCGCTATACATCTACGATTCAAACGGCGATGCGCGTGCAGAGATTGAACTGGATGAATGGGGTGGTTCCGTGGCTATGGGCCGTGAATTCGAACGACATGCCAAGTTCACACTGGGGTATGCGCGCTATGCGGGAAATATGGACATCACCGTCGGCGACCCGGGTATCGAAGCATTCTCCTTTAATGGCGGTGAGCTATTTGCCGAACTCAGATACGACCGCCTTGATGACCGTTTCCTGCCGACAAGCGGCGTCTATTCCAATTTGAAATATACCAATTCAATCGAGGATCTGGGTGCAGATAATTCATTTGACCAGATCGAGTTTACAATTTTTAGCAGTCACACTTACGGGTTTCATAACTTCATGTGGGGTGGGCAATACAACACAAGCCTGGATGACAACGTGCCGATATATGGACTGTACGCCGGCGGTGGATTTTTCAATATGTCAGGCTATGAACCCAACTCCCTGATTGGCCCCCATTTCGGCTCCGTTCTGCTTGGTTATCGCTACCAGGTTGCCAAGAGCGGTCTTCTGCCGGGTTATGTCGGTATGACCGTGGAGTACGGTAACGCAACAGAGGATAGAAGCGACATATTTTCCGATGGCCTTCTCAACGGCAGTGCTTACTTTGGATACAATACACCTCTGGGCCCGATTTACGTGGGTATCGGCTGGAGTGAAGACCGCAGCGCAATTGGCTTTCTCAGGTTCGGTACCATATTGGGTACGCGCAGCCTTGGCAGACGCTAGCCCGGAAAACCCCGGGCCCGCTCAGTGCCTGTAGCGTGCTTCGAGTGCTGCCACGGCGGGTAGTTTTTTGCCTTCCACAAATTCCAGGAATGCACCACCACCGGTTGAAATATAGCTGACACCATCAGCGACATTGAACTGGTCAATGGCAGCCAGCGTATCGCCACCACCCGCTATACTGTAAGCCCTGGAGATTTCGATCGCGTCTGCAATTGCCCGTGTACCTGCCGAGAAATTCTTAAACTCGAACACCCCCACCGGACCATTCCATATGACCGTACCGGCATTCTGGATCATGGTTGCATATTTCGCGGCAGTAAGCGGTCCGATATCGAGGATCATTTCATCGTCCTGTACTTCATCGACCGGACGCACAAATGCCCTGGCGCTCTTTGAAAACTCAGTTGCAACAACAACGTCCTTCGGAATGGGAATTTCACCGCCTTCGTTATGCGCCATCCGGATCAGCCGTTGGGCCTCATGAATCAGATCGGGCTCATAAAGTGATTTACCGACATCATGGCCACTGGCTGCAATGAAGGTATTGGCAATACCACCACCAACGATCAATTCGTCTACACTTGACATCAGCGATTCGAGCACCGTTAACTTGGTGGAAACCTTGGAGCCTCCCACGATAGCCAGCATTGGGCGCTCCGGATCGGTCAAGCCTTTATCAAGCTCAAATAACTCGCGGCTCAACAGGGGACCTGCACAGGCTGCTGGTGCATATCGGATCACGCCTTCTGTAGATGCCTGGGCACGATGGGCCGTTCCAAAAGCATCCATCACGAATATGTCACACAAGGTAGCCATGGTTCTGGCCAAAGCCTCATTATTGCTTTTCTCACCGGCATTGAAGCGAACGTTTTCACATAAGACAACTTCACCCGGCTCGATGTCAAAACCATCAAGCCAGTTTTTCTGTAATCTCACCGGCTTGCCCAGCAGGCCGGACAGATGTCTGGCCACGGGCGCCATTGACAACTCTTCATTGTATTGACCTTCGACAGGTCTGCCAAGATGTGACAGCAGGATCAGGGCTGCTCCGCCATCCAGAGCCATCTGGATGGTCGGTAGTGCAGCCCGTATCCGGGCATCTGACGTCACCCTGCCCGCATCGAGCGGTACGTTGAAATCCTCACGGATCATCACGCGTTTGCCAGTCAGGTCAAGTTCATCCATACGCAGGAATGACATTCTGGGTCTCCCAATATCAGTAAATGACTTAAGCGTTCATCAACGCCAGTGTGGTGTCGAGCATGCGGCAACTGAAGCCCCACTCGTTGTCATACCAGCTTAATACCTTGACCATGTCGCCTTCCATGACCCTGGTCAAACCAGCATCAAAAATGGAGGAGCGCGGGTCATGGTTAAAGTCGATGGATACCAGTGGCTCATCATTGTAGCCAAGTATACCTTTCAGACTGCCATCAGCGGCGGCTTTAATTACGGCGTTGACTTCTTCAATGGTGGTCGCACGACTGGCTACAAAAGTCAGATCAACAACTGAAACATTGATGGTCGGAACACGCATGGAAAAGCCATCGAGTTTGCCATTAAGTTCAGGCAATACCATACCAACAGCTGCAGCAGCACCTGTCTTGGTAGGAATCTGGCTCATGGTAGCTGAGCGGGCCCGACGCAGGTCACTGTGAAGAACATCGGTCAGAACCTGGTCGTTGGTGTAGGCGTGAATGGTCGTCATCAAACCATGTTCGATACCGATACTTTCGTGTAAAACCTTGGCAATCGGGGCCAGGCAGTTGGTCGTGCAGGAGGCATTTGAGATAACCACGTCACTGGACTTCAGAGAGTCATGATTTACCCCATATACGATGGTATTGTCGACATTCTGACCAGGGGCGGAAACGATTACTTTCTTGGCACCTGCGGTAATGTGCGCGCCTGCGGTTTCGCGACTACGGAAGAAGCCTGTGCATTCCATTACCAGGTCAACACCCAGTTCTGCCCATGGCAATTTCGAAGGATCGCGCTCAGCGAACACTTTGATCCGGTCACCATTTATCACCAGGTCACCATCTTCTACAACTACCGTACCCGGAAATTTACCGTGTGCGGTATCGTACCTTGTCAGGTGGGCATTGCTATTGGCATCACCCAGGTCATTGATGGCTACGATGCTTATTTCGTCGGTCCGGTCCAATTCATACAAGGCACGCATGATATTGCGACCGATACGCCCATAGCCGTTAATTGCAACTTTTACTGTCATTTCTAAATACTCCCGATTGTAGTTTAGTCAGTTTCCAGCAGTTCTTTTACTGCTTTGCTGACGTTAGTTACTGTCAAACCAAAAAACTCGAATAATTCGGATGCTGGTGCGGATGCGCCGAAACGGTCAATACCGATAATACGACCATGATCACCAACAAAGGGATACCAATAATGTCCAACTCCGGCCTCTACTGCCACCCTTGACTTGCAGTCGGGGGGCAGAACAGATTCGCGGTAGACCCGCTCCTGTGCCATGAATCGTCCGGGGTTGGGCATGGAAACAACCCTTACGTTGATTTCCTGCCCGGCCAGTTCTTCTGCTGCAGCCACCGCCAACCCGATTTCGGAGCCGGTTGCGATGATTATTGCATCACATTTACCTGCAGCTTCACGCAGGACGTAACCACCGCGACCGATAGCCGCAACCTGTTCATCATCACGTTGCTGGTGGGGCAGGTTCTGGCGTGTGAAAATCAAAGCACTGGGACCGGCACTCTCTTCAATCGCACATTTCCATGCAACCGCAGATTCCACTGTATCACAGGGCCGCCAGACACTGAGGTTGGGTATCAGACGCAGGCTGGATACGTGCTCAACCGGTTGATGGGTCGGGCCGTCCTCGCCGAGACCGATCGAATCATGTGTATAAACATGAATGTTTTGTGTCGGAATCAGTGCCGACATACGGACTGCGTTACGCGCGTAGTCTGAAAAGACGAGGAAGGTCGCATTGTAAGGAATAAAACCACCATGCAGGCTCAAACCGTTGCAAATGGCGGTCATACCAAATTCACGCACACCGAAATAGACATAATTGCCATCAGCGGAGTCATCAAGGACATTGACACTCTGCTTCCAGATCGTATTGTTGGAACCGGCCAGATCGGCTGAGCCTCCAATTAGCTCAGGCAATAACGGACCGAATGCGTCCAATGCAATTTGTGAAGCCTTTCGTGTTGCGACCGTCGCACCTTCTTCCTGCAGTTGAGCAATGGCCTTATCGGTCTCCTGCTGCCAGTTTTCGGGCAGGTCGCCACTCATCCTGCGGCTAAATTCAGCCGCCAGGTCTGGATAGCTTTCCCGGTAGGAAGCAAACAACTCATCCCAGGCCCGCTCGGCTTCCGAACCTCGGGATTTTGCATCCCAGCCGGCATAAACATGATCCGGAATTTCAAATGCCGGGTAATTCCATCCCAGCGCTTTCCTGGTCGCGACGATCTCCTCTTCACCCAGCGGCGAGCCATGTGAGGACGAGGTACCCTGTTTATTCGGTGAACCGTAACCAATCACTGTCTTACAGCAAATCAGGGTAGGACGGTCTGTTTCTGTACGGGCAGTTTCCGTCGCCTGCTTGATTTCCACCGGGTCATGTCCATTGACATCGCGTATCACCTGCCAGCCGTACGCCTCAAAGCGTGCCGGGGTGTCGTCGGTGAACCAACCCTGAACCTCACCATCGATAGAAATACCGTTGTCATCCCAGAAAGCAATCAGCTTGCCGAGCCCCAGGGTTCCCGCCAGGGAACAGGCTTCATGAGAAATCCCTTCCATCAAACAACCATCACCAAGAAATACCCAGGTGTTGTGGTCAACGACCTGGTGACCGCTGCGGTTAAAGCGCCGGGCCAGTACTTTTTCTGCCAGCGCCATACCAACAGCATTGGCGATGCCCTGGCCCAGAGGACCCGTTGTGGTCTCCACACCCGGTGCTTCATGGTACTCGGGGTGTCCTGCAGTTTTGGAATGCATTTGCCGGAAATTGCGTAGTTCGGACATCGGCAAATCGTAACCACTCAGATGCAATACTGAGTATAAGAGCATGGAGGCATGTCCATTGGATAGCACAAACCGGTCACGGTCTGACCAACCGGGGTTGGCAGGGTTATGCTTTAAAAAATCATTCCAAAGGACTTCGGCAATATCGGCCATACCCAAGGGTGCACCGGGATGACCTGAATTGGCCTGTTGTACCGCATCCATGGACAAAGCACGGATGGCATTTGCGAGTTCACTTCGAGAAGACATTGGGATTTCCTGAGCTTGGGTTATGGAACAGCCGGAGAGTTCTTTCAAGCCCCCCGACCAGTATAGAATTCAATTTAGAATTTTCGCTGATGAACACCTATATAAGCAAGAGCCTGCGCGCAAATGCAGGCTCTTTTTGAGAGTTTATTGACCGAGATCAGGATACTCTCGTCTTGACCAGCCTGCCGGACTTGTAATCGTCCCAATACTCGTTCAACTCCTTCTTTACCACCGGCAACAGGAAATAGCACCCCAATAAATTGGGGAACGCCATGGCGAAGATCATTGCATCAGAGAAGTCAATCACCGCACCCAACTGCATGGATGAACCAACTACGACGAAAAACAGAAACAGAACCTTGTAGGTTGCGTCCGTAAACTTGTTCTCACCAAACAGGAACGTCCATGACTTCAAACCATAATATGACCAGGAGATCATGGTAGAGAATGCGAACAGGATCACGGCGACGGTAAGCACGATCGGGAACCAGGAGAAAGCAGACTCAAACGCGGTTGAGGTGAGTTGAACGCCTGCGCTCGGATCGACAGATGGATCCCAGGTTCCCGTGATAATAATCACCAGTGCGGTGATGGTACACACGACTATAGTATCAACGAACGGTTCATACAGCGCCACGAAGCCTTCTGTTACGGGACGATTGGTTTGCACGGCTGAGTGTGCAATAGCGGCAGAACCGACACCCGCCTCGTTAGAGAACGCCGCGCGCTTGAAACCCTGGAAAAGCACACCGATAACCCCGCCTGAAATCCCCTCAGCGGTAAATGCACCGTCAATAATCGCACCGATGGCCGACGGGACCAGGGAGTAGTTCATTAAAATGATAGCCACACCTGCAGTGACGTAGATAATTGCCATGAAAGGTACAATTTTTGACGTGACCCTGGCGATACCCTTGATGCCGCCCATGATGACCAAACCAACGAGGGTTGCCACGATCAGCCCAAACAGCCAGCCTTTGTCGGCCAGCCAGCTCGTATCACCGCCGGTTACATTGACCAGTTGTGCAAAGCTTTGATTGGCCTGAAACATGTTGCCGCCGCCAAATGAGCCGCCGACACAAAAAATGGCAAACAGGACTGCCAGCACCTTGCCAAGCTTCGCAAAACCGGCACCCTTCTCGGCCAGGCCCTTGGTCAGGTAATACATCGGACCGCCTGAAACGGTACCGTCGGGCAATTCGTTCCGGTATTTGACACCCAGTGTGCATTCAGTGAACTTGGAGGACATTCCAAGGAACCCGGCCAGTATCATCCACAATGTTGCACCGGGCCCGCCCAGTGACACGGCGACGGCGACACCGGCAATATTACCCAAACCAACGGTGCCGGACAGGGCCGTGGCGAGTGCCTGGAAGTGGGTTACCTCACCTGCGGCTTCGGGGTCATGATAATCACCCCGCACCAGTTCAAACCCGTGTTTGAATGCCCGCAGATTAATAAACTTGAAATAGAACGTAAAAATTGTTGCTGCCACAATCAACCAGACCAGTACAAAAGGTATTGGTACACCGGCAACAGGAAATGAGGAAAAAACAAATCCGGCAACAGCATCTGCGAATGGCTTGACCGCTATGTTAATTTTTTCATCGATTCCGGTTTCAGCAAAGACAGAAAAGCTGGCTAAAAGGCTAACGAGGGTGGTTATTCCCACTCTTGATTTTGACATTAACGATCTCCGGTTGGATGGGTCGATCAAGGTACTACCGTCACAGCACATTCAGCACTTTGTACCAGCCGACTTCCCACAGAACCAAAAACATGTGCCTTGAGCTTTGATGTACCCTGGCGGCCGAGAATGATATTGACGACCCCTTTTGATTTGGCGAGTGAATTCAGGGTGTCTGCAACATGTCCGTGACGAACAAGCCCTTCAACATCCAAGCCCTCGGTTTTCAACCGCTCGACTACGGGATCAACAATTTCGGAATGCGCCCTCTGGATTTCTTCTTCACGCCGCTGATGACGCTCGGCATTCTCCATTGCGGTTGAAAAGGTAAATGGAGACCACTCAATGATATAGGTTATGTATAGTCGTGCACCGGAATTTCTGGCCCGTCTGGCCGCAAATTCAACCGCCCTTTCCCCACACTCACTGCCGTCAACCCCTACCATCAATACGGAACTCATCAGCCTCTCTCCATCATGCAATATTCTTCTAGTCTACCCCAGGAGCCTACTGGGCACATGGCTGCTTTTAAACGCAGCAGCGACTATAGCATCATCCTGCCAAATCACAATCAGCCGGGAAAGACTGTCAAACGGTTAGCGCCATTTAATTGAGCATCCCATCGAGGGAACCTGGTGTTGTGGACCCCTGCCGGTTTCAGCCACCTGTTTCATGGCCTCAAACAGTTCCCGGGTCTGGCTGTCGTCATCGGATTTTGGTCCGGCTGCATCAAGACGACCACGGTACTGAAGTTCCAAATCTGCGTTGTAACCGAAAAAATCAGGTGTGCAAACTGCATCATAAGCCCTTGCAATTTCCTGGGTTTCATCAAGCAGGTAAGGAAAAGGAAAATTAAACTCATTTGAAACGCGCAACATGTTTTCAAAAGAGTCTTCGGGGTAAGCCACCGTATCGTTGGGCATGATGGCAACGCTGTTAACACCCAGCTCCATCAGTTCGCTGGTGTCACGCACCAGCTTTTTTGTTATCGCTTTTACATAAGGGCAGTGATTACTGATGAAAAAGATCAGCAAACCTCGTTTCCCGGCACATTTTTTCAGAGTCCACAACTGCTGATCTACACCTGGCAGTGTAAAATCGATTGCCTTCTTTCCAAAATCACATACCGGTGTCGTCAAACTTACCATGCGCGCATCTCCAAATCGGTGAAAGGGTGATTATATCAGGCAGTACGGTCAATCTATTTGAGCAAAAAGTTGACAGATTTGCTATGCTTTATATAGAACTATTTCACCAGTGGGGACTCTATAGTCAGGTTACCCGAGAGAAAGGTATAGGTGAGAACCAGAGTGGAACAGAAACGGAGGAGCACAGTCAGAAATTTCGCCGGCCTTATGGCTGTCTGTTTCGCATGCCTGTCACCTTTGTTAGCGTTCGCGGATAGTACAACTCAAGCTGCTACTCCCTTGTTCAGTTACACCCAGAATGAGAATCCGGACCAGACGCTGATGTTATTGCCGTTACAAAAGGAACATACGCCGGGCAACCTTGCTTTTGACCTTGGCGGTTCGGAGTCGCGCAAGATTGAATTACAGCTGTCAAAACCACTGATGTTGAACATGAATAACCAGCAGGTATCATCCTCCGGGTTCGGGTCTGTTTTTCTGGATAGTTCGCTCAGCCTGCAACTGAATGACAACCTGGATATAACATCGAGCCTCGGTGCGGGAAGAAGCCAGTCCTCTTTTCAGCCGCTGGGAAGTATTCACTGCCAGAATGGCGTCCTTGACCAGGGCTCCTTCCGTGCCTCTGACTGCTACTTTATCAACCAGACCAATGTATTAAAGCAGGACCAGGTTGCCCTTGGCCTGCGCTACGGCAAAGAAAACTTTAACACGGCTGTCAGTATGTTCCGTCGGGAAGCCGGCTTCGGCCAGCAGGGTGTCGTCAATCACACGATGCCGATTAACGGCGCATCGTTAGGCTCCGGAATGCTGACATCAGAAAACGAAAACCCGATTCTGCCGGCGATGTACGCCGGTCAGCCGCTCAACTATATGAGTGGCGAAACTTCCGGTCTTGATATCGAATTTCAGGTCGGTTTTGCCACGGATAGCGCAGGCGATGTACGTCTGGGGCTTCAATTAACCCGCGTTCTGGATGCAACCTATGAAACGAGTTCGGCTTTCGCTCCAAGCCTTCAGAATTGGACGATTGCCAACCCTTTTGATAGCGCAAAAGTAAACCTTGACTGGAGTAAGGGCAACTTCAGTGGTGGTCTCCAGGGTTATTATCGCGAAGAGGTTCAGTTTCTGAATCAACAGGAGCTTGATAGCTCAACCACCTTTGATGTCCATTTCACATGGCGCGCGCCCTGGAATGCCAATCTCAGCGTCGGAACCAGCAATGTGCTGGGTGCCGGAAGCGGGGAGAAGGGTAAAACAGATACCGGTTTGCAAGATCCATTCGAAGCCGTATACGGTCGCATTCCCTATGTCAGGTATCAGCAAGACCTCTGATTTATACCCTTTATTCAACCCGCATTTTTCAGCAAACCGATACATGGTAGACTTGCGCCATTATTCAAACGTGCATCCAATTTACAGAGATCGTTAAATGAGAAAACTGTTGTTTTTTATCCTTGCCTTTTCAATACATTTCGCGGCGCAGGCTGCTGATGAGTTTTCCACAGTTGAAGAGCGTATGTCCGGTAAAGAATTCAAAGAAACCGGGCTTGGAAAGCTGACCGATGAAGAACTTGCTGCTCTCAATGACTGGCTGAGACGTCATTCGGTGGCCACGCTGGAGAACGCATCAGCACGCCCGGCCGCCGGTGCTGCGGTTGCCGGTGCCGCTGCCGGGACTGATGCGACAAAGGACATGCGGGGCTTTGAAGGACAGCCAAAAGGTAATAAGGAAGATAATGTGATTAACAGCACTATCGTTGGAACATTCAATGGATGGAAAGAAGAGGGCGAGCTGTTCAAGCTGGCCAACGGCATGATCTGGCAAATGTCCGAACAAGATACCTTTTATATGCCGCCGAGAGACAACCCGGAAGTTACTGTGACGAAAGGCTTTATGAACAGCTGGAGTTTATCGGTGGTGGGCCACAACTCCAAGGTTTCTGTAAAACGGATTCAGTAGACCGGCATTTGAAGCCGACTTCAATACCTGAGTTTGCTCAAGGCTTTTTTGAATTTGTACAGATATATGCGAATGACGAGATAGCATACCGACCCGACGATAAACAAAATGAATGGGCCGATGGACGATGCCATGTGCTGGAATTCGGACGTATCCACCAGGTACCAGCCGAATGCTGCGACCAGCAGTGTCAACGCCGCGTAACTGGCCATCTTCAGGTGATATATACGGTCTCTTAATTTACGGCGGCGGAATTCTTTTAACTGCTCCTCGGCAACCTCACCCCGCTGAAACCCGCAATAAGGACACAGCATCGTATGACTGGAGATGTTTTTATTACAATCCGGACACGAGATTATGGCCATGGCTTAATCCACCCACCTGCATGAAAAACCACTCAAAGACTCCTCAGGTTTAGCCCGCATATTTCACCAGTATCCCGGAATATGGCGCCGGACAGATGCCACTGGGCGCCGGGCTGGACTGAAGGCCATAGCCGTAGCTATGGACTGAAGGAAGACCAAGCCCAGTGGTATATGAACAAGCCAGAGCCGGGATAGGTATCGGGCCGGGCACAAAGTGTACCATGGAATTTATTTGAAATAATGTCTTTTAATGCATACAAATCATTTGCTTATAGGGAGGCCCGCTACCGACTGGTGAAATATGCGGGCTAACCAAAAAACTTTATTTCAGCACGTAAACCACCGGTTTCACGGTTCTCAAAGTGAATTGACCAGCCGTATAGCTCACACAAACGCTGAACAATGGCCAGTCCCAACCCCGATCCCTTGCCTGAAACACCTTCTCCGCGATAGTGCCTGTTCATAACCAGTGACAGTTCTGAATCCGGAATACCCGGCCCGGTATCTTCCACCAGGATTCGTCCACTACCAATGGTACATACAACTTCACCCGACGGTGTATAGCGGATAGCGTTGCTGATCAGGTTGCCAACGGTAACCGCAATGACTGACTCCGGGGCGATTACACTGACATTGTCCTCTCTTATTATTTTTAACTCGAGCGATTTTGTATCCAGCAGGGGTTCATGAAGATGAATCAGTTTTTCAACGATCTTACCGACGTCGTGAGCTTCGCTGTCCTGGTTAACACCCTGTTCAGCGCGCACAAGGTGAAGCAAGGCGGTGGTAATGTCTGTTGATTGCCTGGCCGCTCTCGCTATACGAAAAATCCGGGCCTTGGTTTTATCCGGCAAATCTTTTTGCGCCAGTAACAATTCAGTCGCGCCGGTAATGACCGCCAACGGCGTCCTCAATTCATGACTGACATCGGCGTTGAATTCGCGATCGCGCTCCACCAACTGATGTACACGTGCCGCATAGGCATCCAGCGCCGCGGCCAACTGCCCGACTTCATCATCCGGAAACCACCTGGCCAGTCCCGGCGACGGTGTCTCCTCACCCAGCTGACCCAGCCGTTCTGCCAGGTCGCTCACGGGTTTCATTACCGTGCTGGAAGACCATAAGCCCAGTGCCAGCGACAACATTGAAAATACCAGCACTGCCACCACCAGCGACACGATAAGCCGGTTGGTTAATCGCTGGTTTTCCGTGATGTCATAGATCAGGAATGCCCATAAATCATCATCTTTGCGCACCGCAGCTTTGAAGTAACCTTCTGCCGTTTCAACTTCGTGCACACCGGTTTCAAGCTCTCTGATTTGCGCTATAACACTGTGATTGGGGTCGCCCGGCCGGGTGATGAACCCCTGGATACGGGTATGAAACGGCTCTACGAGCGTCGGGTCTTTACGCAGTTGAACCAGGTAGTCATCCAATTCCTGTTTAAGCGTCGAACCAATGAGTTCATCTTCCAGGTTGCTTTGCAAAAAAAGTGTGCTGATTGCAAACAGACTGCTAAGCAGTGTGCCAAACAGTAAAAAGGAAAATATGATCCGGCTGCGAAGCCTGCGTCTATAGAGCATCTGACTCCAATAAACGGTAACCGATACCGTGACGGGTCTGAATCATTTTTGTTCCAAAAGGTTTGTCTATAGCTGAGCGCAAGGAGTGTATGTGTACCCGCAGGCTATCGCTATCAGGCATCTCTTCACCCCAGACTTCTTTTTCCAACTCTGCACGGGTCACCACGTTAGGTGATGCGTCCATCAGGCAGCGCAATAACTTCAGACCGATCGGATTGAGGTCTATCTCCTGACCGCCCCGGCTGACAATCAGGGTGTCAACATTAAACACCAGGTCACCGATCTGGATTTCCTTACTTGCCCGCCGCAGCCCCCTGGTTGTCAGGACTGTCAGCCTGGCTTCAACCTCCTGCAATTCGAAAGGCTTTACAAGGTAGTCATCTGCCCCGGTCTCAAAACCGGCCAGTTTGTCTTCAAGGCGGTCCCTGGCTGTCAACATAAGGACCGGTGTGTTTTTGCCCGCTTCCTGACGCAGCTTGCGACAGACTTCCAGCCCATCCATTCCCGGCAGTGCAAGATCCAGTACGATGGCGTCAAAATCATTGACAATGGCCAGGTGAAGACCGGTTATACCATCTCCGGCGAAATCCACGGTATGTCCTATTTCATCCAGGTAATCACCGATATTGGCGGCAATATCCGGGTTATCTTCAATAATTAAAATGCGCACATTCAGCACCTATACTTGGTATACCAAAAATAGAAAAGGCCCAGGCTGATGATTTTACCACCATACCTGGGCCCGAAACGCCCTGTTAACGTGTTCACAGCAGGAGTAGCTGCACTCAAATACGTACAAGTTTTTACCTGTGGTATTAAGTGATGGACAAGTGTATGCCCATGGCCGTTAAAAATTGGTTAACCAAAGTGGAATTTTCCGTTAAGGCACCTGTATATGACCCTGGCTAAATATCCAACAACTCCACATCCCTGAGTCTTTCTGAAAGGGAATCAGCGTCACCACCTTCCGACATTTTCACAGCCAGGCGAACCTCATTGGCTGAATCGGCATGCCTGATGGCTTCGTCGTATGTAATTTTGCCTTCCTTGTACATACCGAACAGACACTGATCGAAGGTGACCATGCCATGGTGTGCGGATTCCTTCATGATCTTCTTCAACTCGGTGATTTCACCATTACGAATTCTTTCCTGCACCAGTGGTGTCGCCAGAAGAATCTCGACCGCCGCCCAGCGCCGGGTCTGATCTGCGGAAGGAACTAACTGTTGCGCAACGATTGATTTCATATTAAATGATAAATCCAGCAATACCTGCTCTTTTGCCTCTTCCGGGAAGAAGTGCAATATACGGTCGAGCGCCTGGTTGGCGTTGTTGGCATGCAATGTACACAATACAAGGTGACCCGTTTCAGCAAATGTAATGGCGTATTCCATGGTCTCCCGGGTACGGACCTCGCCAATCATGATGACATCAGGCGCCTGTCGCAGAGTGTTACGCAGGGCTACCTCAAATGAGTCTGTATCAATTCCAACCTCGCGCTGGGTCACCAGGCTTTTACCGTGAAAGTGCACGTATTCGATCGGATCCTCCACAGAAATGATATGCCCGCTCAGTCTCTTGTTACGGTAGCCAATCATGGCTGCTAACGAAGTCGATTTACCAGAACCGGTGGCACCTACAAACAGAATAATGCCACGCTTGGCCATGGACAGATCTGTCAATAATTCCGGCAGGCCAAGTTCTTCAAACGTCGGGATGACCGTTTCAATACGCCGGCATACCATGCCAACCTGTGCCTGCTGGTAAAACGCACTGACACGAAAGCGGACATCCTCTCCAAGCGCAATGGCAAATTGACACTCAAGCGTTTCGTCAAATTCCCGGATTTGTTTCTTGGTCATGAGGCTTTTAACGATTTCGCTGACCTCATCCGGTAACAGTACCTCGGTTGAAATTGCCCGGATTTTGCCATTGACCTTGATGCAAGGTGGCGCATCCGCCGTCACAAAAAGGTCAGATCCCTTTTCTTCGTGAACCTGCTTTAACCAGCTTTCTACTACACTCATCTTTGCATCTCCAACATCAAATTTCTGATCAGCTCCCCAAATGGACCTGCCGGTCTGGCAGCCTACATAAACAGTTTACGGTCAACCGCTTTTCTGGCGGCCTCCTGACGGGCAACAATTCCTCTCGATACCAGGCCTTCAAGATACTGGTCAAGCGTGTGCATTCCGACGTTCTGGCCTGTCTGAATAGCTGAATACATTTGTGCTACCTTATCCTCACGTATCAGGTTACGAATGGCAGGCGTCGCTAACATGATCTCGTGGGCAGCAATACGACCCCCGCCGATTCTTTTCATCAGCGTTTGCGCAATAACCGCGCGCAAGGACTCCGACAGCATCGAACGCACCATCGATTTCTCACCAGCCGGGAACACATCAATAATACGGTCGATGGTCTTGGCGGCCGAACTCGTATGCAGCGTTGCAAAAACCAGGTGACCGGTCTCTGCCGCGGTCAGGGCCAGTCGAATCGTTTCGATATCCCGCATTTCACCCACCAGGATAATATCCGGATCTTCACGCAGGGCCGAACGCAGCGCCTGGTTAAAGCCATGTGTATCACGATGAATTTCACGTTGATTGATAAGGCATTTCTTCGATTGATGCACAAATTCGATCGGATCTTCAATGGTCAGGATGTGCCCCGCCTGGGAGGTATTGAGATGATCAATCATCGCCGCCAGGGTCGTGGATTTACCTGAACCGGTCGGGCCGGTTACCAG
>Ga0316189_10000198_pt1:0-25000 | contig 57805 bp, 44 predicted proteins | sample LowCovwburrow_MG_FD_204930 | JGI IMG/M metagenome (GOLD analysis project Ga0316189, IMG submission 204930) | Coastal sediment microbial communities from Maine, United States - Lowes Cove worm burrow | ecosystem: Environmental > Aquatic > Marine > Coastal > Sediment | place: USA: Maine...
CGGCCGCGAGCTCACGCGGTACCTGCCGTTCCTCGCCACCACCAAGGTGCTGATGGCGGCGGTGCGCGCCGGTGTGGGCCGCGAGACCGCCCACGAGGCGATCAAGGAACACGCCGTGGCGGTGGCGCTGCAGATGCGGGAGGAGGGTCGCGCCGACAACGACCTGCTCGACCGCCTCGCAGCAGACCCGCGCATCCCGCTGGATCGCCCCGCGTTGACCGAGCTGGTGTCCCGCCCCGCCGCGTTCGTGGGGGCCGCTCGGTCGCAAGCCGCGCGGTTCATCGCCCAAGTCGAGCAGATCGCCGAACAACACCCGAACGCCGCCGCTTACGCGCCGCGCTCGATCCTGTAGTATCGGCGCGACGATGCTCATCTGGACTGCCACTGCCCTCGCGGGCACCCTCGCCATCTCCCCCAAAGAGCAGGACGCGCTCACCGAAGCCTGCGTCGGCGGCGACGTGACCGCCTGCACGGCCATGGCGACCGCGGCCGAGCGGCGCTGGGCGTGGTCGTTCTACCAGGACGGCATGGGGGCGGGCCGCGGGTCCCCCTCGCGCTGGTTCCAGGCCACCGCCTTCCGGGAGCGCGCGTGCGAGCTGGGCGACGCTACGTCCTGCCGCTGGGCCGCGCGCGCGTCTCACCGCGACGTCGAGCGGGTCGCATGCCTGCAGGGCGACAACACCTCGTGCAGGCGGTTGGGTCTGCTGGAGCGGCGCGAGGTCTGCGAGGCGGTCCACGTGGGCGGCGACGCCCACTCCTCCTGCGTCGGTCCGCCCGGGTTCCTGGGCGTATACCCCAGCACGTGGACCCGGCCTGAGGTGTTCTACTGGGGCGTGGTCGACCTGACCACGGGGCAGTGGACCGACGGCGCTGGCAAGACGTCCGCCGTGTTCCGCGACGTCGACGTGCCGCTGGTCCGCGATGAAGACGCCGTCGTGGCGCGCCTGAAGACCGTCGACGGCACGGTCGAGCTGAGGTTCGAAGGCGCCGAGATGGAGCTCACCACCATCCAAGACGCCCCGAGCGCCACCCGGCGGGTCGTGCCGGGGATGCTGGGAGAGCTGCACACCGAGCGCATCGCGAGCAGCCCGGACGGTACGTGGTGGCTCGCCGGCCAGGACCGCCACGGGCCGAGCGATGAGCTGCTGGTCACCGGACCAGACGGCACCGTGGTCCGCACCCTGCGGGTCGACCTGCAGCGCCACGGCGCGCCCCCGAGCATCGACAACGCGGGGCGCCTGGCGGTGGGCGGCTGGGTCCTCGCCATCGACGAGCAGGTCCAGTGGAGCCCGGTGCCGCCCCGCGACAACTCTATCGACGACCTCATCCCCCTGCGCGGCCGCACACGGTACGTCGACCGCGCACCGGAGCTTCCCCGCGCGCAGGTCCAGATCGTCGATGCGGTGGGTCGCGTCGTCCGAGAGACCCGGACCGATCGCTTCGGGCGTTACGCGTTCTGGGCCCGCGGTGCGTTCCCGTTGACGGCGACGATCCGCGGAACGGAGGGCCAGAAGCGCGTCACGCTCGAGTCGATCGACGGCCAGGTCGGGCCCCGCACCACCGAGGTGGAGCTGCTGTCGTCCGCCCCGCTGTCAGTCCAGATCAAGGACTGCGCCGGGGCGCCGCTGCCCTACTCCGACGCCTTCGCATCGTGGTCCGAGCCCGCGATCCTCGAGTCCATGAGCGCCTTCGAACGCATCGCCCCGGCGAAGCTTCACTACGGAGACCAGGAGGTCAACCTGCGCGTGCGGGCGGACCACGACAGCGGAATCGCCAAGGTCCGGATGAAGGAGTGCCGGGTCACCTGGGACCGCGATGACCCCACGCATCGCGACGTGTACGCCCACGTCATGGGATCGCCGATGCCAGCCGGCTCCGGGCCACACCTGGACCTGCTGACCGAGCCGGGAGAGCGGCTCGATCTGGTCCAGACTGGGGGCGGCTGGGCCGAGGCCACCACAACGTACCTGGCCGACCAGCGAATGGACGTCGCGCTGGCGCACCTCGAGACCCGGCGCATCCGGGTGGTCGACGAAGTGGGCGCAGGCGTCGCAGGGGTGGAGGTGCAGCTGCGGCTCGCACGGTCCTCCAGCAGCGGCGCGGTCCGGACCGGACTCGATGGCTGGGCGACCGTACCGGCGCTCGCCGAAGCCACGGTGCGGGCCGCTGGATGGCCCGAGGCCAACGAGCCCGAAGACGGGCGCAAGAGCCCAGCGTCGGCGCACGCGCTGACGGTCGACCCGGCGTGGTCCCCGCCGGGACGACGTCTCCCGCCGCAGCGCTCCGCCAACGGCGCCGTTCAGGTCGGCGCCGCCATCCCCAGCGGACCCGGGATCCTGCCCTTCGACACCCGCCGATGGGCCCGCGCGCAGCGGGCACGGTGGCACGTCTCGTACGGCTGGGCCGAGATCACCGACATGGACGTCGAGCTGTCGCGCGCCCACCCCTTTCCGATCCTGGTCCGGTTCGAGGACGGCGCGCTCGTCGAGGCCTCTGACCAGACGTGCCACCTGGCAAACTGGCACAGCTGTCCCGGGGTCCTCTTCCCGAAGCCGGACCCGGTCCCCGAGGCCTGGCCCGAGCCCGGCGACCTGACGGGACAGTGGAAAGGACTGCGGCAGATCCACCTCGAGGCGGCCATCTCAGACGCCGCGGAGTGGCGCGACCTGCCGCCCTCGGTGTGGGCGCATCGCGCGCTGGCCATCGAAGAGCCCCTCGGCCGCTGGTGGCGCTGGCAGCTCCTCAACGGGATCGAGCCCGCAGGCCGACTCGTCCCCAGCGTCCAAGGCAGCTCCTTGTTCTCGGACACGCCGGTATGGATCGACGCCGACAACGTCGTGATCGTCGAGGCCGACAACGGGCTCGGGCGAGCGATGACCCGCACACGCCCGTAGGACGCTACTCCCCGCGCTCGGCATGGCACTGCGCGCAGGTGCCGATCAGCTGCCCCATCAGCGCCCCGCGCTCGGCGGCCGGCGCCGCGATCGCCAGACCGGCGATCATGTACACACCTTGCTCGAGCTGCGGCTGGTGCGTGGGCGGCGGCGTGCCCTGAAAGCGGAACGCGAGCGGCTTGTCGTCGAGCGACTTCGCACCCCGCAGCCAGGCCGCATCGTCGTGGGCGACCAGCCCAACCCACATCCAGTCCATCGACCACCGGTGCAGCGCCATGTTCGTGCCCTCGCTCCAGGACTGGGTCGGGATCCCGTCCGCACCGGTGAGCGGCGGTCCGCCCTGCTGGGCCGCGTGACACTCGCCGCAGGTCTGCGCCGCCACCCCGACCCCGAGCGCCGCCTGCGCGAGGTCACGCGCAGATGCGATGCGGTCCGCGTCCTTGCCGAGGCGCGCGAGCCACCGCGCCCAGGTCGGGTCGCTGGGAGCGCTCTCGGTAGACGCCCGCAGCGCCGCACCGCTGGAGTGCGCCTCGGCCAGCCGACCGCCGATGACGTGGTCGCGCGCCGCGGTCAGCGCCGCGAACCGGCTGTGCATGCTCGCCGCGACGTCCTCGGGCGGAGTGGCGGACGCATCGATGCAGGACAACAGAGAGAGGATCAACACAGCGGGCTCCTGTCAGGGGAGAGTGGGGGCGAGACCGCAGACGAACGCGTCGATGGCCGCGAGATCGACGACACGCGAGGTGTCCACGGTGAAGACATCGTCCCCCGTGGGCGCAGTGTAGGACCGGAGGAAGTCCTCCAGCAGCCGCCCCGCGTCTGAGACCCCGCCGGTCCGTCGTGCCAAGCGCGCCGCCAGCTCTGCTGCTGGCGCCGTGCAGCACACGAACCGACAGGGCACACCGGCGGACGCCGCGGCCGCGCGCGCGAGCTGCCGCTGCGCCTCCGATCGAAACGACGCATCGATGAGCACCGTGCGACCGGAGCGCAGGGCGGGCTGGGCCGCCATGAGCAGGGTCTCGCAGACCTCGGGCGCGACGCCCGCCGAGACCACCGGCAGCGACCGCCGCGTCGCGAGGCGCTCCACCAAGGTCGACTTTCCCGACGCGATCGGGCCGCACACGGCCACCAGTGCGCCCTGCCGCTGCGCGACCGCCAGCGCGTGCGCCAGCCGCAGCCGCACCTGCGATGCCTCCGTCTCGCCCAGCAGCGCCCGGACCCTCGCGCGCCCCAATGCGCGGGCGCCCATGTACCGGTCGACCACGTCGTACGCACCCCAGTCGGCCGTCTCGGCGACCCAGCGCGCCACCAACCGCTCCGACAGACCGGGCGCGCCGCACACGGTCAGGTCCACCGCGAGCAACGCCACGTCGGAGGCGACGTCGGCGCACCGGTACCGCGTGGAGAGCTGCACGCCGTCGATGGCGATGACCTCTGGGTCGTCGAGGCGCCCCAGGAGGTAGACATGGTCCGCGCGCAGCCCACCGTGCCCGTCGCACACCCGCCCCGACGCCAGCCGCTCCTGCGCCCGATCGATCAAGCCGCACTGGTGTTCGCGTACCGCCTGGACGCCGGCCGGACCGAAGAGAACGTCGAGACCTGGGGTCTCCCGGAGGCTCTCCTCGACCAGTCGCCGCACGGCGGCCGTGCTGCCGTAGCGGTCCCGGCGGGGTGCCGACCCGTGGAATCGCGCAAGCCAGTGGGCCACTCGGTCGATCCCATGCACTGTCAGGGCGCCGGACTGCTGCAGCGAGAGGAGCTGCCGCGCATCCGGTAGACGACGCATCTCCACCGCGTAGTCGACCACCGGGCCGGGTCCATCGACCTGCAGCCCGTCCGACGACGCGGTGATCCGGCGGACCCCGAGGGTGACCCCCGGCGCCGTGCGTCGATTGCGCTGCGCCTCGCCGCGACAGGACGCCTCGCGATCCTGCAGGCGCGTGAAGTTCAGGGAGCCGAACACGACCGGCTTTCTGCGCTTCAGCACACGGTCCCGACCGAGGAGGACCGTGCTGAACCGGGTCTCACGTCGCTCGGCACCCTCCCAGCCCGCAATCCGCATGGACCCAGCCCTCCGCACCCGTCCAGCACGGATCGTGCCATCCCCACAGAGAGCGTCGTGCGCCGCCGCCTGTGCGATGCCACACACACCGCCGTGCGAATCTCTACGGATCGATCATCCGGAGCATGACCACGGGACAGGGCGCCCTGCGGACGACCGCCTCCGCCACCGAGCCCATCCAGAACTGGCGCATCCCGCTCCGGCCGTGGGTCGCCACCAGCAGAGCGTCGTAGTCGCCAGCCGCGTCGACCAGCGCCGCCACGGGCTCGCCGAGCAACAACCGCGCCGCGCCCCGGTGCGCCGCGGGAACCGCCTCGAGCAGCGTGGCCAGCCGCGCGGCTTCGGCGCGCCGCCGCTGGGCGCCCTCGACCTCGATCACCGCGCGCACAGCCGCGTCTGTCAGCCACGGGATGTCGACCTGGGCACCGCCGACGTACAGTCCGTCCAGCGTGCCGCCGACTGCCACGACCCACTCCGCCGCCTGGGCGATCACGGACGCGGCGCCGCCGCTCTCGCCGAGATCAACTGCAACTGCGAGCCGCATGCAACCTCCTCTCCGTGCACACTGCCACTGCAAAGAGGAAGCCGCCATGAACATGCGCGACACCGAGTACGCAAGACTGTGCGCCTATGTGAACTTCGACGACGACGATCGCGCCCGGCTCCGCGCGCTGTGGCCCGTGGTTGCGCCGCAGGCGGCGTCGGTGGTCGACCACTTCTATGCATGCATCGAGGCGTCCGAGGACGCCTGGCGGATCTTCACCGGTCCCGACCAGGTCGCACGGCTGAAGCGCACCCTGCGGCAGTGGCTGGAGGAGGCGCTCAGCGGACCCTGGGACCACGCGTACGTGGCGCGCCGCGAGCGCATCGGCCAGGCGCACCTCCGGGTCGGCCTGCAGCAGCACTACATGTACACGGCGATGAGCGTGATCCTCGATGACGTGAAGCGCATCGCGCGCTGCGCGCTGCCGCCCGCCGACGTCGGACCCACCTGCGATGCGCTGCAGCGCGCACTGCTGCTCGATCTGGCGCTGATGAACGGGTCGTACCTGGTGTCGCACGAGCATCGAGGGCAGCAGCGGGTCCGACGCGTGCTGCTCGAGAACCTGCGCGCCACGGCACTGGTGGTCGGCCCGTCGGGCGAGGTCGTCGCCGGAACGCGAGCGGCTGAGGCGCTCGCAGGCGGAGATGGGCTGTCGGGGTTGGCCTGGCAGGACGTGTTCCCGGCAGAGCTCGTTGGCCCCATCGCGACCGCGATCTCCGCACGAGTAGAGACGATCCTGCCGCGCATCGCGGTGGGACGCCGCACGTTCCTCGCGCACGTGGTCCCACTGAAGGACGTCGACGCTGCGCACCTCATCCAGGTCGAGGAGCTCACCGACACCCTCAACCTCGAGGCGCGGGTGCAGCGCACCGAGACGCTGGCGCAGCTCGGGACACTCGCGGCCGCGGTCGCCCACGAGGTCCGCAATCCGCTGGCCGGGATCAGCGGCGCGTTGCAGGTGATCGCGGCGGACAGCGCGAGCCACCGACACGCTGGAGTCATGCAGAAGGTGGTCGGCGAGGTGCATCGGCTCGACCAGCTCGTGAACGAGCTGCTCAGCTACGCCCGCCCCACGCCCGCGAAGCCGGGTCCCACGGACCTTCGGGCAGCGGTGGACTCTGCGCTACAGCTGCGGAACGACCTCGAGATCGAGGTCGCGGTGCGGGGCGCAGGCGCGGGCCAAGCCGACCCCGACAAGCTCAGCCAGATCCTGCTGAACCTGGTGAACAACGCCGAGCAGGCCGGCGCTGCGCGGGTCGTGATCGAGATCGAGCCCGACTCGATCATCGTGACGGACAACGGTCCGGGTGTTCCCCCGGCGCTCCGGGACACGCTGTTCGACCCATTCGTCACCGGACGCAGCCGCGGAACGGGCCTGGGCCTGGCGATCAGCCGCCAGGCCGCCGACGCCATGGGGGGCCGCCTCGACCTGGTCCCGTGGTCCGAAGGGGGAGGGGCGGCGTTTCGGCTGGAGCTGTCTGCTGTCTGACCCTATGGGTCGACGTGGGCCGCCACACCGCTGATCACGATGGACAGCAGCCAGGCGACAAGCAGCGCGCCCCCGGCCAGGCCGGCCCAGTAGTTTCCGGTCGCGCCCATCATGAACATCGCGCACACCAGCACGATGACGACCAGGCCGACCGGAACGACCAACAAGATCCCCAGGGCGTTTCCGCGGTGCGGCGTTCCGACGTTTGGCGCGTTGCTCACAGGCACCTCCAGACAGACACTACAGCACGCACCGTGCCACGCGCGCGCCAGACGTGGTTGGACCAGCGCCAACCGCCTCGCCGGCGACCTGTGGGTTAAGACCCTACGCTGTGTGGTACAGCACATGACTCCGTGCTGGCCGGGGAGTGCGACCTGTCCGCAACACTGCTGGTCTGCGATGACGAGGAACTCATCCGTTGGTCGCTGGCGACCCACTTCACCGGACGCGGTTTCCGGGTCGTGCAGGCGTCCGACGGCGCGGAGGCCCTCGAGCGGGTGGCCTCGCACGCGCCCGACCTCGTGCTCCTCGACCTCAACATGCCGAACATGGGGGGCCTGCAGGCACTCCGGGAGCTGCGGAAGCAGGGCAGCGAGGTGCCAGTGGTCGTACTCACCGCGCACGGCGGCGTGGACAGCGCGATCGAGGCGACGCAGCTGGGCGCATCCGGCTACCTCGCCAAGCCCTTCGACCTCCGCGAGGTGGAGCTGACGATCGACAACGTGCTCGAGGCGCATCGACTAAAGACCGAGGTCCGCACGCTGCGCCGCCAGCTCTCCCAGGGGTATGGGGGCTTCCTCGGCGCCGCGCCCTCGCTCAAGCCGCTGTTCGACGTCCTCCGCCGGCTCGAGCGCGTCTCGGCGCCGACGGTGCTGATCACGGGCGCATCGGGAAGCGGAAAGGACGTGATCGCGCGCGAGCTGCACAAGCACGGCCCGCGGGCGACGCGGCCGTTCGTGGCCATCGACTGCGCCTCACTGCCTCCCACGCTGATCGAGAGCGCGCTGTTCGGCCACGAGCGCGGCGCGTTCACCGACGCGAAGCAGCGCAAGCCCGGACTGTTCGAGACGGCGGAGGGCGGCACCGCGTTCCTCGACGAGATCGGCGAGCTGCCGCATCAGACGCAGTCGACACTGCTCCGCGCGCTCGAGGACCGCACGTTCATGCGGGTAGGGGGCACGCAGCGCATGAAGCTGGATGTCTCGATCGTCGCGGCGACCAACCGCGACCTGAAGCGCGAGGTGGCCGCAGGGCGCTTTCGGGAGGATCTGCTGTTTCGCCTGGACGTGATCCACCTGCACGTGCCGCCGCTGCGCGATCGCAAGGGCGACGTCGAGCTGCTGGCACAGAGCTTCCTCGACCGCTTCGCGCGGGCGAACGACCGGCGGCCCCCCGCCATCACCGGCGAGGCGCTCGAGCTGTTGGCCAACCACCAATGGCCGGGCAACGTGCGCGAGCTCCGCAACGCCATGGAGCGGCTCACCCTGCTTGGGCCTGAAGACGTGATTCGCGCTGCCGATCTGCCGGCCGAGATCCGGTTCGGCGGCGCCCACGATGCGGGCGACTGTCCGTACGAGCTGCCCGAGGAGGGCATCGACCTGCAAGCGGTGGAGCTCGGCTTGCTCCGCCAGGCGCTGGCGCGCACCGGGGGCAACCAGTCCGCGGCGGCCCGCTTGCTGGGCTTGTCCCGCTACCAGCTGCGCTACCGCGCGGAGAAATGCCGGCTGCTGTAGCGACCGTGGTTGGCCGCCATGCGTTTCCGTGGGTACCAAGGAGCATGTTCATCGCGCTCACCGGCTTGGTCGCATGCGGGGTCGACGACGATGTCGTCGCGGAGATGGAGCGGTCGCTGTACGCCAGCCAGGGCGCCATCGCCGCCGAACTGATCGCCGCTGAGGTGCTGCTCAACACGCACACAGCGCCCGACGACGTGCTGCGACACGGCGACTCCTGCGGGTGCCCGTGCATCGAGCGCGATGCCGCGACCGCCCCGTACACTGTGTCACTCGACTACGCCGATACCGGCTGCCTTCCGCTCAGCGGCCTGATTCCGTCGCTGCTGTCGGGACACGCGGCGGTGGACTGGGACGGCAGCCTCGCGACCGTCACCTTCGACGGGCTCGAGGTCGGGCTCGACTACCCGGTCTCCGGGACGCTGTCGGGGTCCCCCGCGAGCGATGGATCCGCCGTGCAGCTCGAGGGCGACCTGGTGCTCGGCGACTGGCAGGCCACGCTCGACACCCGAGCGACGCTGCACGACGACGCCATCCTGCTCGACGGCACGGTAGAGGTCGGCGGTACGCACACGGGAGTGGTCACCTTCGAGGCGATGTCGTTGCGCTGGCGCGACATCGCGCCGCCCTGTCCCGCCCCCGTGGCGGGGGCTTCCGTGCTCACCGGCGCCCAGCACGCGGTGCGGGTAGACTATGCGGATCCCGGCGATGGGTACGTGACGGTCACCCGGGGCAACCGGCACTCCGACGGTGTGGACTTCTGCGCCTACCGGACCGCTCTGTTCTGATCCGTGGTCGCCCGCACGACGCTGCGCTACCCCGCTGTATGAACTACCGCGGCCTGACCCTGGACCCCTTCCAGCAGAGCGCAATCGCTGCCCTGCAGCGAAAGCACTCGGTGCTGGTGAGTGCCCCCACGGGCACCGGCAAGACGATCATCGCCGACTGGATCGTGGAGCGCGCGCTCAGCACGGGCAAGCAGGTGATCTACACCGCCCCCATCAAGGCGCTGTCCAACCAGAAGTTCCGAGACTACTGCCGCCACCACGGCGAGGAGAACGTCGGGCTCGTCACGGGCGACCTCGTGATCCGGCGCGACGCGCCCTGCCTGGTGATGACCACCGAGATCCTGCGGAACATCCTGCTCGGCGACGAGCCCCTCGACGACCTGATGGCCGTCGTCCTCGACGAGATTCACTTCCTGGACGACCGCGAGCGCGGCACGGTCTGGGAAGAGGTGCTCATCTACCTGCCGCCGCACGTCCGCATCGTGGGGCTCTCGGCGACCCTGTCCAACCTCGACGAGTTCGCGGGATGGCTCGAGCATGTTCGCGGTCATACCGTCACCGTGGTCCGCGAGGACGAACGGACCGTGCCGCTGCGCTTCCACCACTTCTCGAAGGACACCGGGCTGGTCGACCCGGCGGTGTACGAGCAGAAGTACAAGAAGCGCAAGGGCGGCGAGACCCGGCAGCGCGGTCGGAACAAGAAGGGCCGCGCAGCCGAGCGCCGGGGACGGGGACGGGGACGCGCCGGCGGAACCACCCACGTCGACGTGTTCCACGCGATGCGCGACAACGAGCTGCTGCCGTACCTGTACTTCGTGTTCTCGCGGCGCGACACCGAGGCGCTGGCCCGCGCGCTCACGCGCAGCCTCACGACCACCTTGCTGTCCGAGGAAGAGCTCGCGCGGACCGATGAGCGCATCGCGCGCGCCTCGGAGGAGATCGGGAGCGCGCTCGACGAAGAGCTCATCTACATGTACCGGGGCGGCGTTGCCTTTCACCACGCGGGGCTGCACGTCCAGCTGAAGAACCTGGTCGAGGAGCTGTACGAGGACAAGCTCCTCAAGGTGCTGTACACCACCTCCACCTTCGCCCTGGGCATCAACATGCCGGCGCGCTCAGTGGTGTTCGACGGGGTCAAGAAGTACGACGGGCGCGGGGTCAACCCTCTCACCACGCGCGGCTTCATGCAGAAGGCAGGACGCGCGGGGCGCCGCGGCATGGACGACGTGGGGCACGTAGTCCTCCGGATGGACTTCTCCGACTACACCGAGCTGCGGCCGCTCCTCGCGCGCTACCGCGAGGCGGTACCGGAGCCGGTGCGGTCCTCGTTCAACCTGTCCTTCAACTCGATCGTCCACCTGCTGGAGCGGCACGACCCAGACCGCATCCGCGACATCCTGGACCGCTCGTTCCTCTCGTGGCACCTGCAGCGCAAGGCGGTGACCCACGCGCGCCAGGCCGACGCGCTGCGCGACGGAGGGACGGCGCGCGCCAAGCGCGAGGCGAAGGCGCTCGAGGGGCGCGCGGAACGAGCGCGTTCCCGGGTCTACGACGAGTACCGCGCCAAGGTCAGCTACCTGCAGCAGGTGGGCTACCTCTCGGACAACCTGACGTTCAACGCCGGCGCGCGCCTCCTGCGCCACCTGCAGATCGCCGACGTGCTGGTGACCGAGCTCGTCCTGTCCGGCGCCCTCGAAGACCTACCGCCTTCCACGCTGTTCGGGATCTGCGCCGGCCTGACCAACTCGCTCCCCCGACAGGCTCGCCCCATCGGCGGCCCCACCGTCATCGAGCGCAAGATCTCGAAGGCCATCCGCACCGTGCGCATGTCCCCGGTCGTGACCCAGGCCGAGACGCTGTCCGGGCAGGAAGTGGAGTGGGATCCGGAGGTCATGATCCTGGGGCGGATGTGGGCCGACGGCGACGACCTCGAGACCATCGTCGCCTCGGTCGTCTCGACCACCGACCTCGCCGGCGACCTGATCACCGGCTTCCGCCGCGCGAAGGACCTCGCCAGCCAGCTCCGCGAGGTCTACGCGGAGGACCCGGATCGCCGCGTCCTGTGGACCCAGATCATCCGGACGGTCAGCCGCGACGAGGTCGAGGTGGTCGGATGAGCGACGACGGCCTGCGGGAACTCGACGCGATCCGCACGCTGTTCCTGCGCATGTTCATCCGCGCCGAGTCGATGGTCCGGCTGTCCATTCGCTCCCTGGTCGAGCACGACCCGCCGCTGGCGCGATCCGTGATCGCGGACGACGAGGAGCTGGACGACCTGGAGATTCAGATCGATGCGCTGTGCGCGTCTTTCCTCGAGCGCCACCGGCCGAGCGGGTCGCAGCTGCGCATGGTCATCACGATCATGAAGATGGTGACCGACATCGAGCGCATCGGCGATCTGGCCACCATCATCGCCGAGCGCGGCCTCGAGCTCGCCACCGACCTCGGCATCCAACCCGGGCTCGACCTGCCCAAGATCGGGGTCACCGCCGCCGACCTGGTCCGCCAGGCCTCCGACGCGTTCATCACCGAGGACACCGCCGCCGCGCGCGCGCTCGTGCGACGCAGTGGAGAGGTCGACACCCAGAGCGAGGCCGCGTTCGCCCTGCTGATCCCTGCGATGGTGGCTCACCCCGACCAGATCCCGCGCGCGCTCGCGCTGCACTCCATCTCGCGGACCCTCGGTCGCATCTCGGCGCATGCCCGCAACCTCGGAGAGATGGTGGTGTACCTGGTCGAAGGCCGCGACGTGCGCCACAAGCGGTAGGCGCCGCACAGGCTAGCCCGGCAGGTGCACCGAGAACGTGGTGCCGCTCCCCACCTCGCTGTCGACGGTGACCCGGCACTGCGAAGCCAGGGCGTAGTGCTTGACGATCGCCAGTCCCAGCCCGGTCCCGCCCACGTCGCGACTCCGCGCATCGTCGATCCGGTAGAACCGCTCGAAGATGCGCTCCCGGTGCCGCGGCGCGATCCCGATCCCGGTGTCCCGGACATCGATGCGCGCGCCCGGGCCGTCCTCGACCACCTCAACGCAGATCGTGCCCCCGGTCGGGGTGTACGCGCTGGCGTTGCGGGCGAGGTTGGACACGATCGCTGACAGCGCCTCGGCGTTGACCGGGAGCTGCAGCGCGTCCGGACCGCTCAGAGAGAACCCCTGGTTTCGGTCGTGGGCTCGATCGGCGGCGGGACGCACCGCCTCCTGGAGCACCGGCAGGAGGAGCTGCAGGCTGCGGGGTAGCTCGCGGCGGCGCGCCTCGATGCGGTGCAGTCTGAGGAGGTCTTCGAACAGGTCGCGCAGGCGCCTGGCGTTGCGGTCGACCGTCTTCAGCAGCGGTAGAATGTCGTCGGGGATCCGGTGCGCGTCCTGCAGAACGGCCTCGAGGTACCCCATGACCGCAGTGATCGGGGTCCGCAGCTCGTGGCTCACGTTGGCCACGAAGTCCGCGCGCGCCCTCTGTGCCTCGCGCTGCCCGCTCACGTCCTCGACCCACAGCAGCACCCCCTCGCGAACGGGGACGGCGTGCGCCGACAGGTCGCGGCGACCCAGCGGAAACGTCTGCTCGACGCTCTCGCCGGTCAGCGCAGCCTCGACGAGCTCCGCGACCTCCACCGACCGCAACGCCTCCAGCGCGACCAGGTCCGCCGGGTCGACCGTCACCCCGAACAGATCTCGCGTGGCCTCGTTGAGCTCCTTGAGGCGGCCCGCGTCGTCGAAGATCGCGACGCCGAGCTGGGAGAGGTGGAGCACCTCGCGCGACATTCGGCGCTGCTGTCGAAGCCGCTCGATCCGGGCCCCAATGCGGGCCAGGTCTTCCTCCGCACCCCCCTGATCCCCGGGTTCCCCGGCGAGCCCCGAGAGCGCCGCCTCGAGCGGTGCCAGGACCCAGACCCGCAGAACCAACACCGCCACCGCGACGACCACGGTGACGGCGACGAGCACCCCGACCGGACGTGCCAGCCCGAGCCCGAGCGCCGCCGCCACTGCAGACCCGACGGTCGCGACCAGCAGCCCTGCCATGCGTGCGCGGACGGTCACCCGCGGTCGTGGGGCTCGCGGTTGAACCGGTACCCGACGCCCCGGACCGTCTCGACGTGCGCCGCGGCGGCGCCGAGCTTCTCGCGGAGGCGCTTGACGTGCGTGTCGACCGTGCGGGTGTTGATGTCCGGCGGCATGTCCCACACGTCGCGCAGCAGCACCCCGCGGGAGAGCACCCGACCCGGCCGCGACGCCAGCACCTCGACCAGCCGAAACTCGGTGGCGGTGAGCGCGAGCTCCTCGCCCGACACAAAGGCGCGATGCCCGGCAAGGTCGAGCCGCAGCGCACCGATCTCGATCCCCTCGGGGGCGGCCTGCGGGGGCGGCGCGACCTGCGCGCGGCGCAGGACGGCCCGCACCCTCAAGACGAACTCGCGCACCGAGAACGTGGACTTCACGACGTAGTCGTCGGCGCCGACCTCGAAGCCGACGACCCGGTCGATCTCCTCGCCGCGGGCGGTGAGCATGATGATCGGCGTGGCCCGCAGCTGGGCGTTGGCCCGCAGCTGGCGACACACCTCGGTGCCCGGGATGTCCGGCAGCATCAGGTCGAGCACGATGAGGGAGGGCCGATGCTGGCCCGCCAGCTCCACTGCCTGGGCGCCGGTGGCCGCGACCACCGTAGCGAACCCCTCACGCCGCAACGACAACTCCAGCAGGTTCCGCAGATCGGGCTCGTCGTCCACAATCAGGATCGGTCCGGCCGCGGACATCGGGCTCCCCGAGTTTTACACCGCGCCGCGCTGGCGGGTACTCCCCCAGCCGCTAACGCAGGTCTCACATCGCCCGCAAGACTGTCACCAAACTGCCACGAAGCAGGCGTCCTCTGGATTCGGTAGGCTGTCGAGCGATGGGATTGCTCAGCCGCAGCGCAGCCGTGACGCTCTTGCTCGCCTCCGCTACGCGAGCCGACGCCGCGACCTACGATCCCGACCTCCGCTGGCGCACGCTGCGCACCGAACACTTCGACATTCACTTCCATCAGGGCATCGAGCAGGTCGCAGACGAGTTCTCGGACAAGGTCGAGGTCATCTACGACACGATGGTCGAGGAGCTGCAGTGGGAGCCTCAGGTCCGCACACAGGTGACCCTGATCGACCGGACCGATATCGCCAACGGATTCGCGACGTCGGTGCCCTACAACGCCATCACCATCTACGTGACTGCCCCCACGGGCGACTCGAGCCTCAACCTGTACGAGGACTGGAGCACGGCCATCTTCACGCACGAGCTCACGCACGTGCTGCACATCGAGGCCAACCACGGCCTGGTTCGCGCCGCGCGCGCCGTGGTCGGGCGCATCGCCTCCACCAACGGCGTGTCTCCGGGCTGGATGATCGAGGGCCTCGCAACCTTCCAGGAGACCCGACACACCCCGGGCGGGCGCGGTCGGGCGGCATGGCCGGACATGATCAAGCGCACGTCGGTGGCCGAGGACGCATTTCCCCCGCTGGGAAACCTGGACGGCTACCAGCCGGCGCCGCCGGCGGGAAACCTCCGCTACCTGTTCGGCCAGGACTTCATCTCGTACATCGCTGACCACACCGGCGAGGACGTGTGGACCCGGTGGGTGCACACCTACGGCAGCGGCGTTCCGTTCCTGCTTCCGGCGAAGCGGGTGTTCGGTCAGCGCCTCGTGCCGCTGTACTTCGACTGGAAGGAGCACCTGTTTGCGCACTACGGCGCGCAGATCGCAGCCGTGCGCGACGAGGGGGAGACCATCGGTCGCCTGGTGAGCGACCCCGAGGCATCGTGCAGCAGCCCGTCGTTCTCGCCCGACGGCGACAAGCTCGTGTGGAGCTGCTACGACCTGCGGACCGGCTCTGCCCTGTGGATGAGCGACGGCATGGGCTACGCCGGCGAGGTCCTGCTGCAGGACTTTGGCGCCGGCAACTTCACCTGGCGCGCCGACTCCAAGGCGTTCGTCTACGCCTCGAACCACATCGTGAACCGGTTCAACGTGTGGTCTGACATCTACCTGTACACGCTCGGCGGCGGCACATCAGCGCTCACGTCGGGGCAGCGCGCCCGAGACCCGGACTTCTCGCCGGACGGCACCGAGCTGCTCTACGTCACCAACCGGGCACAGAACAACCAGCTGCAGGTCACCACGGTCGACCGCCGCAACCGCGCGCTGACCGACAACGACGACCACACCCAGTACTCCACGCCGCGGCACTCGCCGGATGGGCGCGCCGTGGCCGTGTCGGTGTGGAAGGACGGCCAGCGCGACCTGTGGCTGTACTCGCGCGACGGCGCGCCGCTGAGACGCCTGACCATGGATGCCGCGATCGACGTCGACCCTGCCTGGTCCCACGACGGGGAGTGGCTGTACTTCACCTCCGACCGCTCGGGCATCCCCAACGTCTACGCGATCGCGCTGCAGACCGAGGAGCTGTACCAGGTCACCAACGTGGTCACCGGCGCGGCCCGGCCCGCCCCCCACCCCTCTGGCGACCGCATCGCCTACCAGCAGTACAGCCAAGACGGCTGGGACATCCGGGTCCTCGACCTCGACCCCGAGCGCTTCCTGCCACGCGGGACCCTTCCTCAGCCGCTCCGGTACGGCGCGGCACTGGCCGATCTGGTCGGTCCCGTGTCAGCGGAGCCCGCGGGAGACGCGGCGGAGATGGGGGCGCTGTGGGACTCAGGTCCACGCGAGCCAGGGCGACCCGGCACCTGGGGCGCACGCCCTGAGTGGCTGCCCCGCACCGCCGCGCACCCGCAGGACCCCGACGTGCTGGACAACTTCCAGGACACCGAGGTGGAGGACGTGTTCGGCGAGGAGGAGGACTACCCCTTCCAGATCGAGCCACGGCGCTACAACCCGTTTCCGACACTGCTGCCCCGCTACCTCCTCCCCTTCCTGCAGACGACGCCCTACCGGCCCGCTGAGCGCTGGGGCTTCACGTGCATCGACGAGCGGGTTCTGTGTCCGGGGATCCGGGTGTCCGCGGTCAGCAGCGCCACCGACGCCCTGCGTCGCTACGCGTGGTCGGCCTCGATCAACTACCGCACCGACGGGGACTACCTCGGTGGCAGCGCCTCGTTCGTGATCAACCGGTTCTTGCCGGTGTACTCCTTTGGCGTCTCCACCGGGGTCAGCCCCACGGCGAACCTGGTGTTCTTCGACCCGGACGCACCGCCCACGGACGACGACGAGCTCGCGCTGTTCAACACCGATCCGCCCACTCTGTACTGGGACAAGCGGACCACGGCGGCGGCCACCGTGAGCTGGCCATACCGGCTGCGGTCGACGGTGTTCGCCCGCTATAGCTTCACCGACCGCCGCCCGCGCTTCGCGCTGCCGAACAACGTGCATCGCCCCTCGCTGCCGCTGATCGGCCTGGTCGGCGCGCTGTCCGGCGGCTGGCGCTACGCCTGGTCGCAGCAGACCCCCTACGCCATCTCAGCGGAGGACGCGCGGTCGTTCAGCTTCGTGGGATCGCTGCTCAGCCCGGCGCTCGGCACCTTCGTCCGCGACGCGGAGACCGGCGGACTCGAGCCGCTGACCCAGGTGCAAGCGACCGCCGAGATCCGGGAGTACCGGGTCATGCCCTGGGCCAGCAACCACGTGCTGGCCGGACGCGCTGCGGGGGGGGTCACCTTCGGTGGAAACGACTTCCTCGGCAACTACCTGCTTGGTGGAAGCATCGGCGACAGCAGCTTCACCGTGACGCCGGACTCGCTGCGCATGCTGCGCGGCTACCCGTTCGCCCACGATTCAGGCGACATGTACTGGCTCGGCTCCCTCGAGTACCGGCTACCGATCTGGCGCCCGGAGCGCGGGTTCGGCACGCTTCCCGCCTACGCGCGCAACCTGTCTGCTGCCGCGTTCATCGACGCGGGCAACGCGTTCAACAGCCCATCGCTCCTCACCGGCGTCGGGTCCACCGCCGACGAGTTCCTGCAGGCCGCCATCGACGAGCCCCTGGTCGGGGTCGGCGCAGAGCTGACGTTCCGCACGGTGATGCTGTGGAGCTTCGGGCTGCAGGGGCGCCTCGGTTACGCGATCGGGCTCACCCCTGGCGGCCGGCGCGTGACCGACGGCCTCGCGCCGGCGTATCTTAGACTCGGAGGGTCCTTTTGATCGCGCTGTTGGTTGCTGTGAGCGCGGGAGCCGCGCCAGCGTTCGGCGACGCCATCGCCATCGGAGACTGCGCCGGAGCCCATCGGGCCCCCACGCCGTCACAGAGCACAACACGACAGGCCGAGGCCCGCGCGCTGGCGATCGGGTGGTGCGAGCTGCGCGCGGCGTCGCCCATCGGCGCCCTCGAAGCGCTACAGCAAGTCACCTCGGACAGCGACCTGTCGCCGTACGCGTCACTTCTGCGCGCACGGGCGCTGCTGGCACTCGGACGCGCGGACGAGGCGCTCACGGCGATCGACGGGGCCACCGCGCCTGGCAGCGCGGGGGATGAGATCCGCCTGCTGCGCGGTCGGGTGCTCGCCGGACGGGGCGACCCGGCAGGGCGGCGCGACCTGACGTCGCTGTACGGAGGTCCGCTGGAGCCCCAGGCGCGGTTCTGGGCCGCCGAGGCGGCCGGGGTCCACGGCGACCACAGCGGCCTGCTGGAGGGGCTGTACACGGTGTGGATCGACGCGCGCCCCGGCGGCTGGGACGAGCGAGCGGCCGTGCGGCTCGTAGAGCTCGGGGAGAGCCTCCATGACGTGTCCACGGAGTCGGGGCGCGCTCGCGCGGCGGCGCGGCTCACAAAGCTCCACGGTCACCACCGAGTCGCCGAGGCGCTGGCCCTGGCTCCTTCGCTCCAGGGCGACGCCGAACCGACCGACCGCGCGGGCTGGCTCGAGCGGGCCGCCATCCACTTCTCGGGTCGGGACTACCCTGCAGCGCTCGCGGCACAGCAGCGCGCACTGGGCGATCCCGCAGAGGTTGCAGGGGAGCCGGACGAGCTGTTCGAGTACGCGCTGACGGCTGCCCGGACCGGCGACTTCGACACCGCCGCGGTGATCTACCGGCGGCTGATCGAAGCACACCCGGACACGAAGCAGGCCGAGTTCTCTAGCTTCAAGCTAGGCTACATGAAGTTCGACCGCAACGAGTGCACCGAAGCGCTCCCGCTGTTCTCGACGCACCGCGAGCGCTTCCCCGGGGGGCGCCACATCGACGAGGCGCTGTGGTTCGCGGCGCGCTGTGAGTGGCGCGCGGGAAACACCGACGCGGCAACAGCGCTGTACGGTGCCCTGCGGGCCGCCCGACCGCGCTCCTCTCTGGTGCCGGGCGCGGCCTATTGGCAGGCGCGCGCGCTCGGCCTGGACGGCGACACCGAAGCCGAGACGGATGCTCTCGAGGCAGTGCTGGTGCGCTGGCCGAGCAGCGCGTACGCCTGGTTCTCGGCAAAGCGCCTGGAGCGGACGTTCCCGGCCCGTGCGCCGGCAGTCGTGCCGCCGTGGCCGTCTGCGTGGAAGGCGAAGGGAGCTGTACACCGCGCTGAAGCGCTGCTCGACGCGGGACTGCGGTCCTGGGGTCTCGCCGAGCTGCGGACCCTGAAGTCGGACGGACGACCCGGTACCGCGCTGCCGCTGGCCTGGGCGCTGCTGCGGGCGGGAGACTACCGGGGCGCAAAGCGGCTCGCCTGCCCGCACGCCGCCCCTGCGTGGAAGCTGGGCGATCCGGCGGCTCAGCAGGCATGCACACCGCGACCCGAGCGCCCCCTGGTCGAAGCACAGAGCCGCGACTCCGGGCTGGACCCCTCGGTGGTCTACGCCGTGATGGTCGCCGAGTCCGCGATGCAGCCCGGGGTGGCGTCCGCCGCGGGCGCGCGGGGTCTCATGCAGCTGATGCCGCCGGTCGGCGGCCGCCTCCACAACGAGGCGTTTCCGAACCGGGACTACGACGCGGAGGACTTGTACTTGGGTCCCTACAATGCGTTCCTCGGCACCATGGAGCTGGCACAGCTCACCGAGCGGCTGCAGGGGACGCTCGTGCCCGACGCAACGCCGGCGGTCATCGGGAGCTACAACGCGGGCATCGAGGCAGTCCAGCGCTGGGTCAACGCGAGCGAGTCCCCTGCGTTCGACGAGTGGTCAGAGGACGTCGGCTACACCGAGACGCGCAAGTACATCAAGCGCGTGCTCGGGCAGGTCATGGCGTACCGGTGGCTGTACGGGGACGGGTGAGCGTGGTCCCCGTCGGCCTCGGCTTCGTGGGGACCGCGCTGCTCGTCGGCGGACTGCTGCTCGACAACTGGTTCCTGATCGCCGGGGCGATGGTCGCGGGCGCGGGCGCAGCGTGGTGGGCGACGGAGCCGACATCCCGCTGACATGCTTGCCCGCGGCGTTCCCGTTACACTCGCCGTCGTTCCGAACTCCGAGGTGGTGATGCGCAACAAGGACTGTCCCTCCTGCGGTGCCGACGTTCCGCAAGACGCAACCCGCTGCAAGGAGTGCTTCCACGACTTCGACGACGAGCCCACCCGGCGCACGTGGTCCGGCCCCCTGGTCCTGCTGGGTTCCGTGGCGGCCATGGCGGTGGTGGGGGTCCTCACGCTGATGGTGATCGTCAACCAGCCGCTCGAAGAGCGGATCCTGGTCGACGAGGACACGCGGTCGGTCATCTGGACGCGAAAGTTCGCTTCGAGCGTACAGACCGAGCGCCTGATGTGGGACGACATCATCAAGCTGGAGTACGTGATCAAGGCGAACGGCTCGTTCGAGATCGCAGCCCTGACGGTGAAGGGCGAGCGAGAGGTCATCCAGGAGGACCGTCGCCCGCTGAAGAGCGAGGCGTCCAAGTACAGTGCGCTGATGGAGAAGCCGATGGAGCTGGTCGACAAGACGAGCGGCTTCCACAAGATGGACGAGTAGCTGGCCGCGGCGCGCAGCAACGCCGCTGCCGACCTCGCGGTCGACCTCGGCACCTGCAACACCCGGATCGTCGCCCGGGCCAAGGGCATGGCAGTGCAATGCCCTACGGTGGTCGCACGGCGCATCGACGGCCGGGCGGTCGTGGCCGTCGGTCAAGAGGCACGGCAGATGATCGGCCGCGCGCCGCCCGGCACCGAGGTCGTGCGGCCGGTGCGGGGTGGGGTCGTTGCCGACTTCGAGGCCACCGAGCAGCTCCTGCGGGCGCTGCTCAAGCAGGCTGGCGTCGGGTTCCTGCGGCGGCCGCGGATGGTCGTGTGCGTCCCGAGCGGCACCAGCGAGGCAGAGCGACGTGCAGTCCAAGAAAGCGCGCGCGCCGCCGGCGCGGGCCGAGTCTCGCTGGTGACGAGCCCCATCGCGGCTGCGCTCGGGGCTGGGCTGCCGGTGATGGAGGCGGTGGCGTCGATGATCGTCGACGTCGGAGGCGGCTGCACCCACGTCGCGGTGACGAGCCTCGGCGGAATGGTGGTCCAGAACTCCGTCGCGGTCGCCGGAGATGCGCTGGACGCTGCCATCGCGGGTTGGTTGCGTCGGGCGCACAGCCTGGTGATCGGGGAACGCACCGCAGAGAACCTCAAGGTCCGGGTCGGGAGCCTCACGCCGGACGTCCACAGCGACCTCCGCATGCGGATCCGTGGCCGCGACACAGAGACAGGGCGCCCCGGAGAGGTGGAGCTCACCAGCGCCGACCTGGCAATGGCGCTCGTAGAGCCCATCGGGGAGATCCGGGAGGCGGTCATGGCGGTGCTTCGGAACGCACCACCGGAGGTCTCCGCCGACATCATGGACCGGGGGCTGCTGCTGTGCGGAGGGTCGAGCCACCTGCGAGGGCTGGACAGCGAGCTTCGAGAAGCGACGGGATTGCCCGTGCTTCAGGCAGAGCATCCCGACGAGTGCGTGGCGCGTGGTGCCGGTATGCTGCTCGAGGACGCACTGCTGCTAGACCGGGTCGCCGACGTTCACTGACGACCCACTGTCGCTCTAGAGGGCGGACAGGACGCGATAGCGGATGGTGACAGTGGCGAGCGGGTCCGGCAGGAGGGACAGGAACGTGATGGCGTTGCGGGCGGGGTCGTAGGTCCACTCGGCGCCCGTGTTGACGGCCCCGTTCGTGGTGACTTCTACTTCGATGGAGTCGGCCACCGGCAGCCGAGAGAGGAAGAACTCGCGCGACAGGCCTGTCGCTAGCAGCCCCAGCTCGCCCAGGGCGGCGCTCCAGTCATCGGTGCAGATGGGCCAGACCACCCCGCCGACCAGGCCGGTGACCGCGGTGTAGTCCGTGCCGGGCTGCACAGCGTCCTCGCATCCCGTCGTCGGTCCGACCACCGACGAGAACGAGACATCGCTCAGGCTGAAGCGCAGGTTGCGAAGGTAGTCCACCCACTCACTGCGCGTGACCGGGGAGCTGCCGCTGGCGTCGTTCTCGTCGCTCACGACGGTGAGATGGACCCCGGAGCCGCCCCGGAGAAAGCCCTCGTTGTGCCCGTCAGCGAGGACCTCGAGCGCGGTGTAGCCAGCCGCGCGGCCGGCTTCGACGCCGTCGCCGTCGGTGCCCATCACAGCCATGGTGGTGAAGGTGCCGTCGGGGTCTTCTGTGCCCTCGGTGACCCAGCGGACGCCGTTGACATCTCGGAGCTTGCCGGTGTGCTCGGGGTCTCGCATGTCAGTGGAGATGACACCGATGTGGAAGTCCAGTCCCGAGCCGACGAACCAACTAGAAAACACGGGGAAGTTGGCAGCGAGGGCCGTCTGCTCCTCCTCCATGCTGCAGGAGTTGTCGACGATGAAGAGTGCGTCAACCACAGGGATGGTCACCTGGACCAAGTGGTCGACCTGCGTGGGCGGGTCGATCACCTGTGGACTCGAGATGGAAAATGACGGCGCCTCGCGGCCGAGCCGGTTCTCGGACGTACAGCCGCAGATCAAGACGGCCATCGCCAACACTTCAATGCGCATGCACCCGCCCACAGTTCGAACTGCGGCACTGTATCCCGAAACCAACCAGAGCAGCCCCCCGAGCGATGCTCGAGGGGCTCCAAGATGGCGGTCGGCAATACCTACTCTCCCACAGGGTCACCCCTGCAGTACCATCGGCGCGCTAGGGCTTAACTTCCGAGTTCGGAATGGGATCGGGTGGATCCCCCGCGCTATCATCACCGACCAAAACGGTGAAATGGGTGCGTATAGAGATGGGGTCGACGCTGTGCCAACGGATCAACGAAGCACACTTGGCGTAAAAGCCGAACGGGCAATTAGTACGGGTTAGCTGAATACATTGCTGTACTTGCACATCCCGCCTATCAACCAGGTAGTCTTCCTGGGCCCTTCAGGGAAAGCTAATCTTGAGGGGGGCTTCCCGCTTAGATGCTTTCAGCGGTTATCCCTTCCGCACGTAGCTACCCAGCAATGCCACTGGCGTGACAACTGGAACACCAGAGGTGCGTCCATCCCGGTCCTCTCGTACTAAGGACAGCTTCTCTCAACTTTCCTGCGCCCACAGCAGATAGGGACCGAACTGTCTCACGACGTTCTAAACCCAGCTCGCGTACCGCTTTAAACGGCGAACAGCCGTACCCTTGGGACCTGCTCCAGCCCCAGGATGCGATGAGCCGACATCGAGGTGCCAAACCGCGCCGTCGATATGAACTCTTGGGCGCGATAAGCCTGTTATCCCCGGAGTACCTTTTATCCGTTGAGCGATGGCCCTTCCATGCGGAACCACCGGATCACTAAAGCCTGCTTTCGCACCTGCTTGACCTGTCGGTCTTACAGTCAAGCTCCCTTATGCTTTTGCACTCTACGCCTGGTTTCCGATCAGGCTGAGGGAACCTTTGCGCGCCTCCGTTACTCTTTGGGAGGCGACCGCCCCAGTCAAACTGCCCACCAGGCAATGTCCCCCCGAAGGGGTTAGATATCCAGAACATCCAGGGTGGTATTTCAACGTTGCCTCCACCGACACTAGCGTGCCGGCTTCAAAGGCTCCCACCTATCCTACACAGAATGGACCGAATATCACTGCCAAGTTGCAGTAAAGGTTCACAGGGTCTTTCCGTCTGGCTGCGGGTAGAGGGCATCTTCACCCCCATGTCGATTTCGCCGAGTCCCTGGTCGAGACAGCGCGGAAGTCGTTACGCCATTCGTGCAGGTCGGAACTTACCCGACAAGGAATTTCGCTACCTTAGGACCGTTATAGTTACGGCCGCCGTTTACTGGGGCTTCGGATCGTTGCTTCGCTTGCGCTAACAACTCCCCTTAACCTTCCAGCACCGGGCAGGCGTCAGACCCTATACGTCAGCTTACGCTTTCGCAGAGTCCTGTGTTTTTAGTAAACAGTCGCTACCGCCGCTTTGTTGCAACCACCGTCGGCTCAAAGGGCAAGCCTCGTCACCTAATGATGGCACACCTTATCCCGAAGTTACGGTGTCAATTTGCCTAGTTCCTTAACCAGGGTTCTCTCGAGCGCCTTGGTGTTCTCCACCTGCCCACCTGAGTCGGTTTGCGGTACGGTCTCAAGTCATTCAACACAGCCCGCGGCTTTTCTAGGAAGCATGGGATCAATCACTTCGGCCCGAAGGCCTTCGTCATCGCTTCTCGGCGTTGCGGGTGCGTTTTTTTCCTACACCCACCGCCTACGAGCTTAAACCTGAATCCAATGACAGGCCGATCTACCCTTCTCCGTCCCCGCACTGCTCATGACCCGAGGTTCAGGAATATTAACCTGATTCCCATCAGCTTCGCCTTTCAGCTACGCCTTAGGGGCCGACTTACCCTGCCCGGATGATCCTTGGACAGGAAACCTTGGGCTTCCGGCGAGTGGGTTTTTCACCCACTTTATCGCTACTCACGCCAGCATTCTCACTTCCAAACGCTCCACAAGTCGCTCGCGCGCCTGCTTCAGTGCACTTGGAACGCTCCCCTACCACCCTTTCGGATCTCCAGCTTCGGTACCATGCTTAGCCCCGTTATATTTACGGCGCAGAGCAACTCGACCAGTGAGCTATTACGCTTTCTTTAAAGGATGGCTGCTTCCAAGCCAACCTCCTGGTTGTCTGGGTTCCTCTACATCCTTGACCACTTAGCATGGATTTAGGGACCTTAGCTGGGAGTCTGGGCTCTTTCCCTCTCGGCCACGAAGCTTATCCCCCGCAGCCTCACTGCTGTGCGTCACTTACCGGTATTCGGAGTTTGATAGGGTTTGGTAGGCGGCGAAGCCCCCTAGCCCTGTCAGTGCTCTACCCCCGGCAGCGCTACACAACGCGGTACGTAAATACCTTTCGGGGAGAACCAGCTATTCCCGAGTTTGATTAGCCTTTCACTCCGACCCACAGCTCATCCCCCAAGTTTTCAACCTTGGTGGGTTCGGGCCTCCGCGAAGTTTTACCTTCGTTTCACCCTGGCCATGGGTAGCTCACTCGGATTCGGGTCTGCGCGTCGCGACTGTAGCCCTATTCAGACTCGGTTTCCCTACGGCTACACCTCACGGCTTAACCTTGCCACGGCACGCAACTCGCTGGCTCATTATGCAAAAGGTACGCGGTCACCCCGAAGGGCTCCCACTGTTTGTAGGCA
>Ga0316189_10000198_pt1:27500-57805 | contig 57805 bp, 44 predicted proteins | sample LowCovwburrow_MG_FD_204930 | JGI IMG/M metagenome (GOLD analysis project Ga0316189, IMG submission 204930) | Coastal sediment microbial communities from Maine, United States - Lowes Cove worm burrow | ecosystem: Environmental > Aquatic > Marine > Coastal > Sediment | place: USA...
CAACCAAGATACTCGTTCTGGGTTTGGGTGTCAAGGTTCTTTTGGGGAACCTCTCTGGGGTTCTAGGCGAACCCCGTGTCCGGAGAAGTTCTCCCCCCCGGACGCCAGAGCATCTATGGGACCCCCCCTCGGCAGGCAACCGAAAAAGTCAGATCAGAGATCTTTCCCTACGATGCCCATCAGAACAGCCTTGTAGACCCACCCGAGGGCCATCAGCGCCAGGAACCCAGCCGCGACGCGACCCTCTCGCGGACCCAGCCAGGCGGCCAGCCGAGACCACCGCTCGCGGGGGTCCAGGACTTCCGAGATGGCCACCCCAAACACGCCCGCCGTGATCGTGAACAGCAATGCCGCGAAGGGCTGGTTGCGCAACGCGGCGATCGGCCGGAAGTGCGCCAAGAGGGTCCACGTGGTCGTCGCGCCGCACATCGGGCACGGCTGCCCCGTCAGCGCCAGGAAGCTGCACGTGCCCAGACCGAGCTGGGTGTGCGTGCCGTGACCGTGGCTGGAGGGCTCCAGGAGAGCCGCCAGGCTGAACACACACAGGATGGCGAGCGCCAGGCCAGCAGACACCAGCCGCGCTCGTGTGGCCCGCCTCACGCCTCCACGCCGTCCGGCAGGGCGGCCTCCACGAGCACCGCGGCGCTCGCGAGGTCGCGATCGAGGGCTGCGAGCTCCTCGTCCACGCTGCGCCGGAAGCGCTCGAACTCCGATGCGATGTTGAGCGCCGCGAGCATGGCCACGGTGTACTCGTCCACCCTGACGCCGCGTCCGGTCATCTCGGCCATCTTCTGGTCGACGTACCGGGCGATCGCGGGGAGGTCTTCATCCTCGTCGCTGCGGAGCGTGTAGTTCCGGCCCCGAATCGTGATCTGGACCTTCACTGTCAGCGACTCCCCGGTCGAACCTGCGGTTGCCCTAGTCTATAGCAACGCATCCACGAACGCCGCCGGGTCGAAGTCCCGGAGGTCGTCCGCCTGCTCGCCGAGGCCCACCAGCTTCACGGGCAGTGACAGCTCGGTGGAGATCGCGAGCACCATCCCGCCCCGCGCGCTTCCGTCGAGCTTGGTGACCACCACGCCCGTCAGCGGAGTGGCTGCATGGAACAGCTGCGCCTGCGACATCCCGTTCTGCCCCATCGTCCCGTCCAGGACCAACAGGGTCTCGTGCGGCGCACCGGGAACGTGCTTGTCGATCACCCGGCGCATCTTCGCGAGCTGCTCCATCAGTGGACGCCGCGTCTGCAGGCGTCCCGCCGTGTCGACCAGCACCACGTCGTGCCCGTCTCTCTGCGCGCCCTCCAGGGCCTTGTAGACCACAGAGGAAGGGTCTGCGCCTTCGTCGCCCCGCACCAGGTCGGCGCCGGCCCGCTCCGCCCACACCGCGAGCTGCTCTGCCGCGCCCGCCCGGTAGGTGTCCGCTGCCGCCAGCATCACCTTCCGGCCCGCTGCCGTGTAGCGGTTCGCCAGCTTCCCGATGGTCGTCGTCTTTCCGCTGCCGTTGACCCCGACCACCAAGATCACGAGCGGGGACCCGGCGTCCGCCAGCGGCGTCCGCACCCCGCGAACCAGCTGCAGCATCTGCTCGCGGAGCACGCCACGCAGGACCTCGGGGTCCGCCCCGGCCGCCTGCGCCGCAGCGCGCACCCGATCGACAAGCTGCCCCGTGGTCCGGACCCCGACGTCCGCGCGGAGCAGCGCTTCTTCGAGCACATCGAGCGCCGCCTCGTCGTCCGGCTTGCCGAGGAACCGGTCCAGCCCGTGCTGCAGCGCCGAGCGACTGCGCTGCAGCGCCACCCGGAAGCGATCGAGCGCCGTCGCGGCCTGCTCCGGCGGATCCGCCGCGTCCACCACCGTGGGGACTTCGTCGGGCGACGCGCCGGCCGTCAGCGCCCCCGACCCGGCAGGCGCGGCGCGGCGCGATCTGAACGCGACCCCGATCGCCAGCAGCGCCGCCAGCGCGACTGCTCCGCCGATCACCACGGGATAACCCTGGTCCATCGCCGGGGCTTCAGGCGTCCCGGGATCACGCTGAACCTCGTTGGGTGTCGCGGGCTGCATCCTGTTCCTCCCAGAGGGGTTCGCCCATGGCTACCACGAAGGGCGCGTCACGTCAGATCTCGACGGACACCAGCCGGCTGACCCCCGGCTTTGCCATGGTGATCCCGTACAGCGTGTCCGCGCACTCCATCGTCTTTCGGTTGTGCGTGATCACCAGGAACTGGCTGCCCAGCGACATCTCACGCAGCATGTCGTTGAACCGCGCTCCGTTCGCCTCATCCAGCGGCGCATCGACCTCGTCGAGCACGCAGAACGGCGATGGCTTGACTCGGAACAATGCGATCAACAGCGCGATCGCGGTCATCGCCTTCTCGCCTCCTGAGAGCAGCCCGAGGTTCTGAAGGCGCTTGCCCGGCGGCTGGACGAAGATGTCGACGCCTGCCTCCAGGATGTCTTCCTTGTCGGTCAGCGACAGACGCGCGCTGCCCCCGCCAACCAGCCGCGGGTAGACCTCTTGAAAGTGCTCGTTGACCTGATCGAACGCCTCTTTGAAGCGCTCGCGACACAGTCGATTGAGCTTGGCGATCGCCCCGCGAATGCTTCGCACCGACTCCTCGAGGTCCTCCCGCTGAGTGAGCAGCTGACCGTGTCGCTCGACGACCTCATGGAACTCCTCGAGTGCCGCGAGGTTGACCTCCCCCAGCGAGTCGAGCTTCGTCCGATTGACCCGGACCTCCTCGACCAATGCCACCACGCGCGCCTCGTCCGTCAACACGTCCGGGGTCACGTGCACAGCCCCCACGGGATCGACCTCTTCGGTGCCGACCTGCAACCCCGTGGCCACGTCCGGGTCCACGTCGAGCCGCAGCGTCCCCTGCGCGTGCAGCGCCTCGAGCAGCCCGTACACCGACGCTTGGTAGCGCTCGTCCATCCGGGTGCGGATGCCCTCCAACTCGGCATTCAGCCGCGCGATCTCAGCCCCGTACCGATCGGCCTCCCGCGCCAGCGCGTCGACGGTCTCCCGCAACGCATTCACTGCCGCGTCCGCCGCTCCCAGGGACTCCTTGAGGACCCGCACCTGGCCGCGCGCCACCTCGAGGCGATCCCAGGCCGCCGCGCGGGCCAGGGTCGCCCGCTCCAGCGACAGGATCGCCGCGTCGCGCTCCCCCGTGATCCGCACGTGGTCCGTCTCCGCCAACGTTGCACGCGATCGCGCGCCAGCGAGCGCCTCTCGACTCGCGATCAGCCGCGCGTCCCCCGAGCTGACCCGCGCCACCGCCGCGGCCGCCGCCTCCCGCGCGGACGACAGGCGCTCCTGCCCCACCGCCAACACGCGCTCTGCCTCGCCGAGCGCCGCGCGAAGACTGTCCGCCTCTGCCGCTGCCGCCGCCTGGCGGGCCGTGACCGCCTGCAGCGTCGCTGTGTGGTCCTCGAGCGCCGCCGCCGCAGCCGCCACCGTCGCCCGCTGCTCCTCAGCCCGCTCGGCCACCGCCGCGACCTCCGCCGCCAGCGATCCCGCGCGCGCCTGCAGTGCCTCGTGGGCGGCCTCGCTCCGGGCCGCGTCCTGCCGGGCGCGCTCGAGCTCCAGCCGGAGCGAGGCGTGCCGCTCCTGGGCCTCGTCGCGCACCACGAGCGCCGTCGCCCGCGCCGCGTCGTGCTCCTCGCCGCTCGGCCCGTCCCCCGTGCCCGCAGCCAGCCGCTCGACCACAGAGTCGACCTCGCTCTGCAGCGCGCCCACCGCTTCGGCTGTCGCGGATCGCGCCGCCGCGACCTCCGCCTTGCGCCGCGCCCGCAGCGCCTCACCACGCTGCGCCTCTGACCAGGCCACCCGCGCCGCCCGCTCTGCCTCCGCCACCGCTTGGCTCGCCGCATCAGCCGCGGCCAGCGACGGATCCAACGCCTCGCGCGCTGCGGTGTGCTCGGCGATCTCCGCGGTCAGCCGCGCCTCCTCCTCCACGGCGCGCGCCCCGTCTTGATCGCCCAAGACCAACAGCCCGTGCGCAAACCTCAGCCCGGGTGCGCTCACCGGCCGACCATCCTTCGCCGCCGCCGCGAGCGCCGCGGGCCAGCCCGCAAACCGGGTGGCGTCCAGTGCCGCCGGCGTCCCCTCAGGCAGGAACCAGACCTTGCCCTCGGCCCCCTCCGGTACGGCCTGGGCGCGACGCACCACCGGCAGCAGCGCGTCCTCGCCCAGCGCTTCGATCGCTCGACCCCGCTGGTCCGCCGCCACGCCGTCCAGCAGTCGCTCCGCACCAGGGACGACCTCGGTGTCCGGCCTCAGGCGCGCCTGGACCCCCGCCCGCCGCGCCTCGGCGACCTGCAGCGCCTCGTCGAGAGTAGCCGCCTGCGCCCGCAGCGCATCGCGCTCGGTGGCACGACGGGCAGTCTGAGCCGCCGCCCGCTCGACCGTCGCCCCCGCCGTGGCGACCTGCGCGGCGTGCTCGGCCGCCCAGTACGCATCGGTCGCTTCCACCTGGGCCTCCGCCCGCGTCCGCGCCGCAGCGACCCATTCCTGGCCGCGCCGCCGCACCTGCTGCTCTCGTCGCGCTGCCTCTGCCCGCGCCAACGCCGCGGCCGCGCGCGCTGCCTCGACCGCCGCAGACGCCGCATCGAACGCCATCTCGGCCGCCGACCGGGCCGCAGCCGCCCCGCTGCACTGCGCCTCGGCCCGCGCGACCGCCTCCCGCGCGCGCCGCCCGTCTGCCTCGGCCTCCGGCTGCGCCGCGACCACCGCCGCGCGATCCGCAGCGAGCACCGCCAGCCGCTGCTCTCGCTCCGCCGCAGCCGCCTCAGTTCCGCGCTGACGCTCCGCCGCGGCAGAGATCTGCGCCTCGACTCCCGCCCGCTCTGCGCCCAGCGCCATCCCCGCGCGCTGCGTCTCCTCGACCCGACCGCGCGCGGCGCTCACGTGCTCCTCTCGCTCCCGCTGCGCCTCGCTCTGTGTCTGCAGCGCGGACTGCCGCTCCGTCTGCAGCGCCACCGCCGCCTCCTGCTCGCGCTCGGCCTGCTCCACCTGGACCGTCGACCGCTGGACCTCGGAGCCCGCCGCCGTGCCCGCGGCCTCCAGCTCTTGCAGGCGTCGGTTCAGCAAGCGCCGCGTCGCGTCGTGCTCCCTCAGCGCGGCGTCCAGGTCGGCCACGGCGTCGCGGTGGGTCGTCGCCGCCGCCTCGGCGACCTCCAGCGCGCCACGACGCTGCGCCAGGTCAGCGTCCTGCCGCACGACCTCCCGGCGCTGCGCCGCCTCGCTCGCGCGGACCGTCCGGAGCTGATCGGTCCGCCCACGGCGCTCGGCCGTCAGCGCCTGGACCTTCGCCAGCGCGAGCTGGATCTCCGCCTGCCGGATCTGCGCCCGGAGCGCCCGGAACCTCGCCGCACGCACGACCTGCCGCTCCAGCGACCGCAGCCGCCGGCTCATCTCGTCCACCACGTCCGTCGCGCGATCGAGCTGCGAGGCCGTCGCGTCAAGCCGCGACCGGGCCTCCTGCCGCCGCGCCTTGTAGCGCGCGATGCCCGCCGCCTCGTCGATCACCGAGCGCCGCTCCTCGGGCGTGGCCGTGATCACCTTGTCGACCTGCCCCTGCTCGATGAACGAGTACAGGTTGTTGCCGATCCCACTGTCGAGCAGCAACTCCACGACGTCGCGCCGGCGGACCCGGTTCTGGTTGATCAGATACTCCGAGGTCCCCGACCGGTGCAGCCGACGGCCCACCTGGAGCTCTTCGACCGCCGCGTAGTCGCCCGGGAACGGCTCGCCATCGGCCACGAGCGACAGCTGCACCTCTGCGTAGCCCACAGGCCGCCGATCCTGGGACCCGGCGAAGATCACATCGGCCATCTCGGAGCCGCGCAGGCTGCGCGGGGACTGCTCGCCGATGCACCACCGCAGCGCGTCCACCACGTTCGACTTCCCGCACCCGTTCGGCCCCACGACGCAGGACACGCCTCGCCCGAAGTGGAACGTGGTCCGATCCGGGAACGACTTGAAGCCGTGCAGCTCGAGGCGACTGATCCGCACTGGTCAGGTGCCCCCGAGCCAGAACGCCAGCTTGGCCGCATACGACCGCCAGCCAAACTCGATCATCTCTCGCTCCTTGTCCCCCACGGGGCGCAGGACCCGGCCGGGCGACCCCAGCACGAACGACCCAGGCGGGATCATCTTCCCCGGCGGGATCAGCGAGCCAGCCGCCACAAAGCTGCCCGCCCCCACGATGACGTTGTCCATCACCACAGCGCCCATGCCGATCAGGCAGTCGTCGTGGACCACACAGCCGTGCAGCACCACGCGGTGACCCACTGTGCAGCGTGCCCCCACGACCGTCTCGGACCGATCCGTCGTGTCGTGGCACACCGTGCCGTCCTGGATGTTGGAGTCCACCCCGATCCGGATCGGCCCCATGTCACCCCGGAGGACCGCGGTGGGCCACACCGACGCGCCCGGCGCCAGCACCACCTCGCCGATCAGCACGGCGCTCTGGTGGGCCCAGGAGCCCGGGTGGAGCCGCGGTTGCATCCCGTTGTATGGCTCCAGCACGGTCCCCTCCGTCGGCGGAGCCCCCTATCTCGCGGCCTCGGGGTTAGCAGGGGGACTGGAGGCCAGGATGTCCCGAGACGCACTTGTGAGGCGAGACCACCGCTCGGTGGGCTGGGCGTACGCGCTGTGGCTTCCCTGCTTGTTCGGGTTCGCTGGCATCCACCGGTTCTACTCGGGCCGCTGGATCTCAGGACTGGTCTGGCTGCTGACCCTTGGCCTGTGCGGTGTGGGCCAGGTGCTCGACCTGATCTTCATCCCCCGCATGATCGAAGACCACAACGAGGGCCGCAACGTCTGGTAGCTACAGCATCATGCCGGCCACAGCGCCGGTCATGCAGGCCGCCAGCATCCCCGCCCACATCGCCCGAAAGCCCAGCGAGGCGAGGTCGGACATCCGCTCGGGCGCGATGCCTCCGATCCCTCCCAGCTGGATCCCGATCGAGGCGAAGTTCGCGAAGCCGCACAGCGCGTAGCTCGCGATCACAGCGCCGCGCTGGGACAGCACTGCCGTCTCGCTGTGCACCATCTCGCCCAGGTGGATGTAGGCGAAGAACTCCGTCAGCACGATCTTCTCGCCGAGCAGCTGCCCGACAGCCATCGACTCATCCCAGGGCACACCCATCAGCAGCGCCAGCGGCGCGAACACCACCCCAAAGATGTGCGACATCCCGAGCGGCTCCCCTGTGCCGTCCGCGCAGGCGTAGCCGCCCTGCCAGCCCTCAGTGCACACCGTCAGCGGGACCCAGCCGATGAGCCAGTCGACCATCGCCACCAGCCCGACGATCGCGATCAGCATCGCGCCGACGTTCAGAGCCAGCCTCATGCCCTCAGTGGCACCGTTCGCAGCGGCCTCGATGAAGTTCGTCGCCGTCCGCTCGAGCGCGATGTCCAGGTTGCCCGCTGTGGTTGGCTGTCCCGTCTCCGGGACCATGATCTTGGCGATCGCCAGCGCCGCCGGTGCGCTCATCAGCGAAGCCATCACCAGGTGACCCGCGATGTGGGGGACCCCGTCGAGGAACTGGACGTACGCCCCCATCACCCCGCCGGCCACGGTCGCGAATCCGCCGGTCATCACCGCCATCAGCTCCGAGCGAGTCATCGTCGCGATGAACGGCTTGACGAGCAGCGGGGCCTCCGTCTGGCCCACGAAGATGTTGCCCGCCGCCGACAGGCTCTCAGCGCCGCTGGTGCCCAGGGTTCGCATCATCAGCCACGCCAGCCCGCGCACCACCCCCTGCATGATGCCTACGTGGTACAGCATGCTCATCAGCGCGCTGAAGAACACGATCGTCGGCAGGATCCAGAAGGCGAACGTCTTCAGTGCCGGCGACACCCGGCCCGCGATGAACGTCGGCTCCTCCTCGCCGGGGAGCTGCACAAGGTGCGGCTCGATGCTGCCGAACAAGAACGTGGCCCCGTCCTCCGAGAAGGACAGCAGCTGCCGCACCCCGCCGTCGACCACCGTGTAGAAGAAGCCCGAGACGCTCGGCGACAGGATCACGACCCCGAGTGCGAGCTGCAGTCCGAGTCCCCAGACCACAGGGCGCCAGTCGATCTTGCGTCGATTCTCGCTGAGAAGCACTGCGAGGCCCACCAGCGCGAACAACCCGACAAATGACACGAGCCGGTCGAAGACCGAGGTGGTGCCCGGGAGGTAGTTCGCCTCCTGCGCGTGCGCGAGCGCGGTGCACAGCCACAGCAACAGCATCGGGGCTCCCTGCCTGCGGCGCCCTCTATCCGCCGCGCATGAGCAACGGCGTGGTCGGAGGCGGCTCCTCAGCGAGCACCAAAGACACCTTGTCGCCCACGCCGCCCGTCGAGTGCTTGTCCACGAGTGGCGGCCCCTCAGGCCATGACAGGGTCTCGCCACTGCCCGCCATGGCGTGGGTCAGCGCCGCGGTCTCCCGAGCGTCGTCCTGGAGCGCCCCGCTGCGCATGGCCCGCAGCATCGCATCGACCCTCACTCGCCGTCCGCCGCCGCCTTGGCCGCCCGGACCGTCGCGGTCCCGACGCCGCGGACCGCGCCGAACGCCTCGATGCTCCGCAGCGGGCGCGCCGCCACGATCTCGGCAGCGCCGCGCTGATAGACCCCCGCTGCGACGAGCTCCGCCTCGGACGTCCGGTTCAGCCACGCCAGCACCGCCTCGGCCTCGGCGTCGCTGAACGAGACCTCGTCCACGAACCGTACCGTCGGCGCGACCGTGGGCTGCGGCGTCGTCGCGACCGGCGCGCCCACCCCGGCGACAGCCAGCCCCATGGCGACGGCGGCCACCGCGGCGCCAATCACAGCCACGACGGCGCCGCCACGTCTCGGCCGCGACACCCGCTTCGGCGCGGGCGTTGCCGAAGCCGGCAGCGCGGCAGACCACGCCTCCAGCGCGTCGGCGAGCGCCCCCGGGTCCGACCACCGCTCCGCCACATCGCCGGTCCGCGCACGGCGAATCGCCTCCTCGATCGAGGCGGGGACCGGCACCTCGGTCCGCCCCTGGAGCGGCTGAGGTGCCCCCTCGGGCGGGCTGCCCACCGCCATCCAGTGCAGGACCCCGCCGAGCGCCCCCACCGACGCCGCCCGGGTCAGCGCGGGCCGCTCGCCGCCGTCCGGGTCCGGGACCAGCCACACCTCGGTGGGCGGCAGGTCGGCGAGCACCGGGGGGCGGCCCACCGCCGCCTGCCGCGCGAGCAGCGCCCCGAGCCGGGCCAGCTCGGCCGGCGGAAACGGGCCGTCCGCAGCCAGCGTCTGCGCCAGCGTGCGGCCCTCGTGTGCTTCCCCACCTGCCACCGGGCCTCCGTCTCCCAAATACCGCACGCCGCCGGCCCCCACCACGACGCGGTGATAGTCTGCCGCCATCCCTGATCGAGGTCGTATGCCCGTCCCCACCTTTCTACCCGCCGATGCGCGGCAGTGGCGGTCCGTCCGCGTCGACAACGCGGCGGTGGCGGCGCGGGTGGCCCGCGCCCGGACGCGGAGCATCAAGACCGAGGCAAGAGACCGGCTCCTCCGGCTGGCGCTCAGCATGGTCGACCTGACCACACTGGAGGGTCGCGACACTCCGGAGCGGGTGACGGCGCTGTGCCGCAAGGCGCTCCAGCCGTTTCCCGCCGCGCCCGATCTGCCGTCGACCGCCGCAGTCTGCGTGTACCCCACGATGGTCCCGACGGCGCGCGCGGCGCTCGGACCCGACAGCCCCGTCAAGCTCGCCTCCGTCGCGACCGGGTTCCCGAGCGGGCAGACATCGCTGCCGGTCAAGCGCGCCGAGGCCCGCCAGGCGGTGGCTGCAGGCGCAGACGAGGTTGACATGGTGATCGACCGTGGCGCCTTCCTCTCCGGCGACGACGAGCGCGTGTTCGACGAGATCGTCGCGGTCAAGGAGGCCTCCGGCGACGCCGAGCTGAAGGTCATCCTCGAGACGGGCGAGCTCGGCACGCTCGACAACGTCGCCGCCGCCAGCCGACTCGCCATGGCCGCCGGTGCCGACTTCATCAAGACCTCGACCGGCACGATCCAGCCCGCCGCTACCATGGAGGTCGGGCTGGTGATGATCGAGGCGATCCGCGAGCACTACCTGCAGACCGGACACCGCGTCGGGATGAAGCCCGCCGGTTCGATCCGCCGAGCCAAGGCCGCCCTGCACTGGCTCGTGCTCCTCGCCGAGACCCTCGGCGCCGACTGGATGACCAACGAGCGCTTTCGCTTCGGCGCCAGCTCGCTGGTCAACGACCTGCTGCACCAGATCCTGCGGCGCGAGGACGGTCACTACCAGTCCCCCCGGCGCTTCAGCGTGGACTGACATGAACCACAAGGCCCACCCCACCCCCAAGCTGAACCTCGCCGGCGCGCTGCCGCTGTCCCCGGCGCCAGAGCGGTTCCCACTGCAGATCTCCCCGCAGACCGGCCACTACATCGGCGGCGCCGTGGTCCCCGGCCGCGCCGCGGACCGGTTCGCCACCCACAACCCCGCCACCGGCGCCGTGCTCTCGGACGTCGCGGCAGCCGACGCGGCCGAGGTCGATGCCGCGGTGCGGGCGGCCCGTGCCGCCACCGAGGGCGTGTGGGGCCGGATGCCGGCGGCGGAGCGCGGCAAGTACCTGTTCCGGATCGCGCGCCGGATCCAGGAGCGCAGCCGCGAGCTCGCGGTGCTCGAGTCGACCGACAACGGCAAGCCCATCCGCGAGAGCCGCGACGTCGACGTGCCGCTCGCCGCGGCGCACTTCTTCTACTACGCCGGCTGGGCGGACAAGCTGCGGTACGCGATGCCGGGCCACGACGCCCGCGCCATCGGGGTCGCAGGGCAGATCATCCCGTGGAACTTCCCCCTGCTGATGGCGGCCTGGAAGCTCGCGCCTGCGCTCGCCACTGGCAACACCTGCGTGCTCAAGCCCGCCGAGACCACGCCGCTCACCGCGATGCTGCTCGCCGAGATCCTGCAGGAGGTCGACCTTCCCCCCGGGGTGGTCAACATCGTCAACGGCGGCGCGGCGACGGGCGCTGCCCTCGTGGCGCACCCCGGGGTCGACAAGATCGCGTTCACCGGGTCCACCGCGGTGGGCCGCGCCATCGCTCGGCAGGCCGCCGGGAGCGGCAAGCGGCTCACGATGGAGCTCGGCGGCAAGGGCGCCAACGTCGTCTTTGCGGATGCGGCGCTCGATCAGGCGGTCGAGGGCACCATCAACGGCATCTTCTTCAACCAGGGTCACGTGTGCTGCGCCGGGTCGCGCCTGCTGGTCGAGGAGCCGATCGCCGACGACTTCGTCGCCCGGCTCAAGCGGCGGGTGCAGACCCTGCGGATCGGCGACCCGCTCGACAAGAACACCGACGTGGGCGCGATCAACAGCCCCGAGCAGCACGCGACGATCACGGGCTACCTGCAGACCGGCCGCGACGAGGGGGCGACGGTGTGGCAGGGCGGCGCCAACGACGTGCCCGACGGCGGCGCGTTCATTCCGCCCACCATCGTCACCGGGGTCCAGCAGACCGACACGGTGGTGCGCGAGGAGATCTTCGGCCCGGTGCTCTCGGTGCTCACGTTCCGCACCCCCGAGGAAGCGGTCCAGAAGGCCAACGACACCGAGTACGGGCTGTCGGCCGGGGTGTGGACTGAGAAGACGAGCAAGCTGTTCGAGGTCGCGCACGCGCTCAACGCCGGGGTCGTGTGGGCCAACGGCTTCAACCTGTTCGACCCCACCTCCGCGTTCGGCGGCGTCCGGCACTCGGGCTTTGGGCGCGAGGGCGGGATCGCGGGCTTGTGGCCGTACCTGGAGGCGCAGTGAGTCGGCTGCGCATCGAGAAGACCCTCAAGCACTACGTCGGCGGCAAGTTCATCCGCTCTGAATCGGGGCACACCATGGCGATCGAAGACAGCGGCCGCGTCGTGCACGTCGCCAAGGGCAGCCGAAAGGACCTCCGCGACGCCGTGCGGATCGCGCGCAAGGCGCAGCCGGGTTGGGCCGCGCGCACCGCGTACAACCGCGGGCAGATCCTGTACCGCCTCGCCGAGATGCTCGACGGGCGCCTCGAGGCACTCCCCCCAGGCAGCGAAGCAGCGATCGACCGGGCGGTCCACCACGCAGGCTGGGCCGACAAGATCACGGCGCTGCTGTCGAGCCTCAACCCGGTCGCGGGCACCTACGTGAACTACTCGCGGATCCGCCCCATGGGGGTCCTCGTCGCCGCGCCCGACGCGGCGGACGGGTTGCTCGGTCAGGTCGAGGCGGCGTGCGCGTGCGCGGTGATGGGCAACACCGCCATCCTGGTCATCGACGCCGCCGACGCCATCGCGGCCGCAGCCCTGGCCGAGGCCCTGGCGACCAGCGACTTCCCCGGCGGCGTGATCAACGTGCTGTGCGGCGACCAGGACGACCTGCTTCGGCACGCCGCCGCCCACGACGACCTCGACGGCATCACGCTCGCGGGCGATGCAGGGTCCGCCGTGCGCACCGAGCTCGAGACGCAGGGCGCGCGGGTGATGCGCCGACTCGTGGCGCTGCCCGGCGCACAGACCCCGGCCGCCCCACACCACCTGCAGCACCTCGCGGAGGTGCAGACCGTGTGGATGAGCGCGTACGAACCCCGTGGCGGCGCCGCGGCCTACTGATGTCGGACGAGCCGCCGGACGGGATCCTGGTGAGCCAGTCGCTGCGGGCGCTGATCGCGGCGGGTGGGATCACCGCGGAGCACCCGGTGCGGCCCGAGCAGATCCAGCCGAGCAGCCTGGACCTGCGGCTCGGTGGGCGGCTGTGGCAGCTGCAGTGCTCCTTCCTGCCCGGTGACGCGGGGATCGAAGCGAAGCTGGACCGGCTCGCGACCGCCGCGCACCGGCTCGACCCGGACACGCCCATCGTGCTGCACCGGGGCGGGGTCTACCTCGCCGAGCTCGAGGAAGGCCTGGCCCTGCCGGCGGGCGTCCGGGGCCGCGGCAACCCCAAGAGCAGCACCGGCCGCCTCGACGTGTTCGTCCGGCTCCTCACCGAGCACGGCAAGGCGTTCGACACCGTGCCCGACGGGTACCAGGGGCGGCTGTGGCTCGAGATCACCCCGCAGTCGTTCCACGTCGCGCTAAGGCGCGCAGACACCCTGGGCCAGCTCCGGCTCGCGCGGGGTCGCCCCGGGGACGACGCGCCGGATCCGGTGATGCTCTCGGTCGACCTCGCCGGCGACCACGGAGGGCCCGTCGGCTACGTCGCGCGCCGCCACATGCCGCCCATCGACCTGGCGCAACGCGGCCTGCCGGTCGATCGGTACTGGACCGCCATGCCTCCCGCCGAGCGCGACGGACACGTGCTCGAGCCCGAGCAGTTCTACATCTTCGCGACCCGGGAGCGGCTGCGGATCCCGCCGGAGCTGTGCGCCGAGCTGGTGCCGTTCGACGCGACCAAGGGCGAGCTGCGCACCCACTACGCGGGGTTCATCGACGCGGGCTTCGGGTGGGACGCCGCCAGAGACAGCCCTGGCGCCAAGCTGGTCCTGGAGATCCGGACCCACGACGTGCCGTTTCTGCTCGAGCACGGCCAGCCGCTGTTTCGCATGGAGTTCATGCGCAACGAGACGCTGCCGGACAGGCTGTACGGCCAGTCCGGGTCGAACTACCAGATGCAGGGGCTGAAGCTGGCCAAGCAGTTCGATCGGTCCGACTCGGTGCGCCGCCGCGATAGTTGACGGCGTGGAGGGCAGATGGCGGTGAAGTGCGCGGTGCTGGGCTCGGGGAACATCGGCACCGACCTGATGATCAAGCTGCTCCGACGCAAGCCGCAGGTGCTGGAGGTGGTCGCGATGGTCGGGATCGACCCGGCCTCCGAGGGGCTTGCGCGCGCCGAGCGCATGGGGGTGTGGACCACGTCGGCCGGCATCGACGGGCTGGTCGCCGGACCGCGCTGGGACGGCGTTCAGATCGTGTTCGACGCCACGAGCGCCAAGGCGCACGCTCACCACGACGCGGTGTGCCAGGCCCACCACAAGCAGATGATCGACCTGACTCCGGCGGCGGTGGGTCCGTACTGCATCCCGGTGGTCAACGGGGCCGAGCACCTCGGCAGCAACAACGTGAACATGGTCACCTGCGGGGGCCAGGCCACGATCCCGATCGTCGCGGCGGTCGGCCGGGTCGCCAAGGTGCACTACGGCGAGATCGTCGCCTCCATCGCGTCGAAGTCCGCCGGGCCGGGCACCCGCAACAACATCGACGAGTTCACCGAGACGACCGCCCGCGCGATCGAGACGGTCGGGGGCGCCACCAAGGGCAAGGCGATCATCGTCCTCAACCCGGCCGAGCCGCCGCTGTTCATGCGCGACACCGTGTTCACGCTGTCGGACGAGGCCGACCAGGAGGCCATCCGCGCCAGCGTGCAGCGGATGGTGCGCGCGGTGCAGGGCTACGTGCCCGGCTACCGGCTCAAGCAGGACGTGCAGTTCGAGACGATCACGCCGGACGCGCCCATCCGGGTCCCGGGGGTCGGAACGTTCGAGCGCGGGCTGAAGACGGCGGTGTTCCTGGAGGTCGAGGGGGCCGCCCACTACCTGCCTGCCTACGCGGGCAACCTCGACATCATGACCTCGGCCGCACTCGCCACCGCCGAGCAGGTCGCCCAGCGCAAGTTCAGCGAGGAGCCGTCCCATGACTAAGTCGACCCGACGCGACCGGATCTGGATCCAGGACGTGACCCTGCGCGATGGCATGCACGCCATCCGCCACCAGTACGGCCTCGATCACGTCGTCGCTATCGCCAAAGCCCTCGACGAGGCCGGTGTGGACGGGATCAGCGTGGCGCACGGCGACGGCCTGGCCGGGTCCTCCTTCAACTACGGCTTCGGGCGCCACGACGACCTCGAGTGGATCGCCGCGGTCGCCGACGCCGTCGAGAACGCAGTCCTGTCCACGCTGATCCTGCCCGGCATCGCCACCCAGACCGACCTGCGCAACGCCTACGACGCCGGCGTACGCTCGGTCCGCATCGCCACCCACTGCACCGAGGCGGACATCGCGCGCCAGCACATGAACCTCGCGCGCGAGATGGGGATGGACGTGGTGGGCTTCCTGATGATGTCGCACATGATCGCGCCCGAGGCGCTCGCCGCGCAGGCGCGCCTCATGGAGTCGTACGGTGCCCACTGCGTCTACGTCACCGACTCGGGCGGGCGCCTGCTGATGGACGAGGTGAGCGCCCGATTCCGGGCATACGACGACGCGCTCGACCCGGCCACGGAGCGCGGCATCCACGCACACCACAACCTGTCGCTGGGGGTGGCCAACTCGGTGGTCGCGGTCCAGAACGGCGCCGACCGCGTGGACGCGAGCTTGGCGGGCATGGGTGCGGGCGCCGGCAACTGTCCGCTCGAGGTGTTCGTGGCGGTCGCCGAGCTGCAGGGCATCGCGACCAACGCCAACTTGTTCAAGCTGATGGACGCGGCCGAGGAGCTCGTCCGCCCGCTGCAGGACCGCCCCGTCCGGGTCGACCGCGAGACGCTGACGCTGGGCTACGCCGGCGTGTACTCGAGCTTCCTGCGCCACGCAGAGAAGGCGAGCGAGCGCTACGGCATCGACACGCGCCAGATCCTGGTCGAGCTCGGCAACCGGCGGATGGTCGGGGGGCAGGAGGACATGATCGTGGACGTCGCCCTCGATCTCGTGAACCAGCGCGCCGTCGAGCGCACGACAGACACCGTCGCCGCCGAGCTCGCCGAGCGACGAGATAAGGCGCGCGCGAAGGCCGCCAAGGAGAGCCAGTGACCACCGACCCCGCCAAGCTCGCACAGATCGTCGACGAAGCGGCGCGCACCGGCACCGCCATCCCCCAGCTCTCGCAGTCTCATGGCGAGATCAGCGTCGAGGCCGCCTACGCGATCCAGGCGCTGTCGATCGCGCGTCGCCTGGGCCGCGGCGAGCGAATCGTCGGTATCAAGATGGGCTTCACCAGCCGCGCGAAGATGCTGCAGATGGGCGTCAGCGACATGATCTGGGGGCGGCTGACCTCGGGGATGCAGCTGCAGGACGGCGGCGCCATGGCCTTCCAGAGCTACGTACATCCGCGGTTCGAGCCGGAGATCGCGTTCGTGATGAAGCACCGGCTCTCAGGACCGGTCTCGCCTGCTCAGGCGCTGGGCGCGGTCGAAGCCGTGGCGCCCGCGATGGAGATCATCGACAGCCGCTACGAGAACTTCAAGTTCTCGCTCTCCGACGTTGTCGCCGACAACTCGAGCAGCTCGGGCTTCGTGCTCGGCCCCTGGTCCCGCCCCTCCACCGACCTGGCCAACCTCGGCATGATGTGCGAGGTCGACGGCCGCACCGTGCAGGTCGGGAGCAGCGCCGCCATCCTGGGTCACCCGCTGCGTTCGCTCGCCGCAGCCAGCCGCATCGTGGCCGAGCACGGCATGGCGCTCGAGCCGGGCTGGGTGGTGATGGCCGGAGCCGCCACCGCGGCGAGCTGGGTCCAGCCGGGCACCCACCTTCGCGTCGTGGCGCAGGACCTCGGCGCCGTCAGCCTCCACGTGGAGGAGTAGGTCAGCGAGCTACCAGCCCGGCGGCAGCCACTCCGGCAGCGCCCAGGACTGCACCGTGCCCGGAGTCTCGGCGCTCATGGGGTAGTCCCACGCCGCCAGGAACGGCGTGATGTCGTGGCCGGAGATCGCCGAGAACCTCAGCGCGAAGCCATCCATGAAGCTGCCGTATTCGCTGCGCGGATAGGCGTCGTCGTAGTAGCTGGCCATCACCTGGCGGACTGTTTCCCAGCCGAACACGTCGACCAGCTGGCGGTACAGCTCGAGCTTGCCGAACAGATCGGCCTGGCCCCAGGTGGACCCGAGCAGCGCCGCGTGATCGACCGGACCAGTGCGGTGGCCGAGCATCTCATGGTCGCCACCGCCGTAGATGACCCCGTTGAGCGTGACCATCGACCACAGGTTGACGCACACCTCGGTCACATCGCCGCCGGACCAGTCCGACGTCTGGAACTGGTGCCCCATCTCGTGCCCGAACAGCCACCAGTCCTCGTTGCCGGTCTCGGTGCGCAGCGCCCAGCCGGTGGCGAGCTCCGGAAAGTCGATGCGCGCCGGCGTCGCGTTGGCGTAGCCGAAGCCCACCTGCGGATCGAACAGCCAGTGCGACGCGTAGGTGCGGGGCGCGGGCTCCTGAGCCAGGTCGGCGTGGCTGTCGTAGAACGGACCCCAGAAGGCGGTGACCTCCTCGGGGTCCGCCCCCTTCGCCGCCTCGGCGGCGACGACCATCTGGATCCCGTCTGCCGCACCGACGATCGCGCGCGGCGCGCCGGCGTCGAGCAGGCCGGCGAAAGCAGCCGCCGTGGTCTGGCCCTGCACGAACACGGCCATCGGGACCACGCCCTCGAGCTCCACAGTCACGTTGTTGGCGGCGAAGTCGTCCGGCACCTCCAAGTACAGCACGCCCCCCATGCCCGTGCCCACGGTGAGCGGCGCGGCGGTGAGCGGGTGGGTGCTGTACAGCCGTGGGGCCCGGTTCCAGGTGTCGATCGACTCGATCGCGCGCAGGTCGTCGTAGCGATCCCCCACCCGCAGCACCAGACCCATCTCGGCGTGCTCGGGCGGCACCGTCACCGTGACCCGGTCGCCGGGCGCCGCGTACGCCCCCAGCGGCCGCGACCGCACCATCGTGGTGTCCACCCGGACCGACATCGCGACGCGCCCCGCAGCGTCGGGGACGGACCCGGGGAAGTCGACCGCCCACGGGTGGGGTGCCGGCCACGCCACGCCGTGGAGCTCAGCACCGACGTCGGCGGCGAGCTTGGCGGAGCCGCGATCAGCGGCCGCCGGCAGGTGGGGCGCCTCGGCCACCAGGCGGGCCAGGCCGGCCTGCACCTCCGCGTCGCGCCCGCGGGCGTGCGCGTCCACGAACAGCGGCGCGACGCGGGGCTGCAGGGCAGCGGCCACCGGGTCTCCCGAGACGTAGGCGCACCACAGCACCTCGGGCGTCGCGGCAGAGTCGAACGCCAGGCGGGCCCCGGTCAGGTCCGACTGAAGCGACCGGGTCCAGGTGATGCCGGCCTCGGCCAGCAGCGCGTCGCCGGGGTACGCGGGCCCCTGATCGGACAGCCACCACGACCAGTGCAGCGCCGCGCCCGCGATCAGCAGGCCGCCGCCGTCCGCGACGAAGTCGTGCAGCGCCGGGAGGTCTCCGTCGTCGACCTTCAGCGTGCCCCACTCGTTGATCTGCACCACCAGCACGTCGTGTCCCCGAATCGATGAACGACTCCAGTCCAGGATCTGGCGCAGCCCAGCCGACTCGACCACCGGTGGGATCTGTACGCTGTGGCCGGTGCCCTGGGTGAGCACCGCGCCAACCGCGTCGTTGTCGGCGAGCACCGAGAGGCTGTCGCCCCCGCCGCCGGCCCACGACGCAGCGTTGCGCAACAGCTGGGCGACATCGGGCTCTCCGAGCAGGGTCGAGCGGTCCCCCGAGCTGAGGAAGTCCTGGCCCGAGAACGCGACCACGCGGCCCTTCCCGATGGTGGTGGTGGCGACGTGCACTCCGGTGTCGCCGGACAACACGGCGAGGGCGCCCGGGTGCAGACCGAGCTGAAGCGACCCGTTCCCCCCATCGTCGAGCACGACACGGATCGGGGCGGGGTCCACCCCAGCGGTGACGGCGTCGAAGGTCGCCTGCAGCTCTGGCAGCGCCGCATCCGCCTCTCCCGCGCACGTCGGCGCCGGTATCGCGGTGGTCCCCGGGTCCGTGGTCACGCCGGTGCCTCCACCGCATCCCGCCACCATCCACACAAGCCACGGAGCTGCCACGGTGCCTCCAGTCGGAGCACCATACCGCGGGGACCCGGACTCCATCACAGGAGGACCGGGGCAGCGTCTTCGGGGGTGCGTTTCTCGAACGTAGGGATCGTCCAACAACAAACGCTGCATTCGGCCGCGCTGCCGAGCGTCTGTTCTCGGACGCTCCCTAGACCTGCGGCGGTTTGGCAGACGCTGCGGGCACGTCGCGCACCGCTCATTGCGCTGGACGCACCCAACATGGCATGCGACTTGTCCATTTGTATCCCCCGAGGGGATCATCCGCAGAAGCAAGCCCGCGGATTGCCGCTGACGATCCGCTCCACACGCAACGGGGCGGCCAATCTAACCCCATCATATCCACTCCATGTCGCCCACTGGTTACCTGGCCTGAACGCCGAGCTAGTCGAGCAAGAAACTGCCTTGGGGGTATCGATGCGGAATGTGGCCATGTTGGCGACACTGGGCCTCGTCGCTGGTTGTTCCGACGGAGCAGAGCAATCATCCACGCTGGGTACGCAGGCGGGCAGCACCACGGAGCCCGTCGACACGAACGAGCCTGACCCGAGCCCCACCACGCCCGAGATCCCCTGCGCGCAGCGCGTGTTGATCAACGAGCTGCAGGCCAGCAACCTCAACGGCCTGCAGGACGAAGACGGCGACACGCCCGACTGGATCGAGCTGTACAACGCGGAGGGCGTCGCGGTCGACCTGGCTGGCTGGCACCTGTCGGATGCCGAGGGTGAGCCCCAGATGTGGGAGCTTCCCGCCATCACGCTGCAGCCGGCCGGGTTCCTCGTGGTCTTTGCCTCAGGCAAGCACACAGACCAGGAGTTGGGCAGCTGGGACACCAAGATCGACCGTGGACACACCTGGCGGTACCGCGAGGTCACTGCACCGGTTCCCGACGGCTGGGAAGCCGCCCCCTTCAACGACAGTGACTGGGCCACGGGCCCCAGCGGATTCGGGCGGGGCGACGACGACGATGCCACCCTGGTCGCAGACACCACCCACACCGTGCAGGTGCGCACCACGTTCGAGGTGGCGGGCGACGAGCTCGCGGATCTCGGGGCCCTCCTGCTGCACGTCGACTACGACGACGGCTTCGTCGCATGGCTCAACGGGGTCGAGGTCGCGCGCGCCAACGTCGGGGTCGTGGGCTTCGTCCCGGATTGGGACGAGCGGTCGATCACCGACCACGAGGCCGTCTTGGGCGACGGACTCTCTCCGCCCGCGTTCGACATCAGCAGCGACTCCGGCCTCCTCGTCGCGGGCACCAACACCCTGGCGCTGGCCGTGCACGACGCATCCTCCACCTCCTCGGACCTGTCGCTCGTCCCCTTCCTGACCCTGGGGTACACGGCGAATCGACCCGGCACGCCTTCCCCGTTGCTCGCCTTGGAAGGCAGCACCACACTGCACACCAACTTCAAGATGCGCGCTGACGGCGAGCGCGTGTGGCTGCACGACTCCGACGGCTGCAACGTCGACCTGGCGGATCCCGACCAGACCTGGGCCGACCAGTCCTTCGGGCGGGAGTACGATGGCGGCGCTGGGGTTGGCTACTTCATGCAGGCCACCCCGGGCAGCTCCAACAACGCTGCCGAGTTCCGGCCCGGGTTTGCGGACGCGCCCGTGTTCTCCCCCGCACCCGGCTTCCACCCAGGCGGTACCACAGTCACGGTGACCACCGAAGGAGACGGCATCGTCCACTTGCTCAGTGACGGCTACGCGCCCACCGACATGGACCCCGTCTACGCCGACCCGCTGGCCATCGACGGGTCGAAGGACGCCTCAGTCTGGCGCGCGCGCACCTATGAGGACGGCCTGTGGCCGAGCCCGATTGTGTCCGCCACGTACTTTGGCCGCAGCCCCGGATCCCTCGCCGTGGTCTCGCTGATCACCGACCCGCCCAACCTGTGGGACCCGGACACCGGCATCTACGTGCTGGGCAACAACGCCGAGGACGAGTCGCCCTTCTTTGGCGCCAACTTCTGGGAGAACTGGGAGCGCCCGATGCACGTGGCGTTCTACGAGCCCGACGGCACCCTCGGCTTCGAGATCGACGGCGGCGCCGAGATCCACGGCGGCTACTCTCGCGCCCACGAGCAGAAGAGCCTGCGCCTGATCGCGCGCTCCGGGTACGGGGACCCAGTCATGGAGCACGAGGTGTTCCCCGGGCTGGGTGTCACCGAGTTCGAGCGCCTCGTGCTGCGCAACTCCGGAAACGACTGGCGCGGCTGCAAGAGCACCGGCTGCAGCGACGGCGCCATGCTCCGCGACGCCCTGATGCACGAGATCACCGTCGGCACCGACGCCGACATCATGGCATCGCGCCCCATCGAGACGTACATCAACGGCGAGTACTGGGGTCTGCTCAACATCCGAGAGCGCCCTGATGCCGCCTACATCGAGTCCCACCACGGGGTGGCCGAGATCGACCTGATCGAGTCGTGGGGACGCGAGATCGAAGGCTCCGTCGACGACTACGACGCCATGATGCAGGCCATGCGCACCAGCGACATGACCGACCCCGCCGTCTACGCCTCGTTCACCGACCAGATCGACGTCGAACAGCTGATCAACTACCTCGCCTATGAGATCTGGTTCGACAACAAGGACTGGCCGGGCAACAACATCAAGTTCTGGCGCCCGCAGACCCCGGACGGACAGTGGCGCTGGCTGCTGTACGACACCGACTTCGGCATGAGCCTGCACTGGGACGGCCCGGAGACCGACACCCTGGCGTTCGCTCTGGACCCCGCCGGCCCAAGCTGGCCCAACCCGCACTGGGCCACCGAGCTGATGCGGCTGATGCTCGAGGCGCCGGAGTTTCAGACCCGGTTCATCAATGGCTACGCCGATCTGCTGAACACGCAGCTGCAGCCCAGCCGCACCCGGGCACTGCTCGCGGACATGGCTGCTGAGATCGCGCCGGTGCTGCCTGCGCACGATGCGCGCTGGGGAACGTGGACCGACGGCGTCACAACCACCATGCACGGCAGCCGCACGTGGGAAGAAGAGATCGAGCGCGTCGACGAGTGGCTCGTGGAGCGCCCTCCGTTTGCCCAACAGCACATCTTGGACAACTTCGGACTCGCAGGCACGTGGCAGCTGTCACTCGACACCGACCCTCCAGGCACCGGCACGTTCGAGCTCACCGCGGTGGAGGTCCCTGACGGCTTCACTGGCACCTACTTCCAGGGTGTGCCGGTCACGGTGACCGCGGTTCCTGCGGCCGGGTATTCGTTCTCCGGCTGGTCCGGCGGCATGCCCGCGACCCCCACGCTCACAGTGAACGGCACCAGCCTCACGAAGCTCACGGCGACGTTCCAGTAGCGGGCGGTGTTAGATCTGTCGCTGACATCCGACCCGGAGCGACGCGATGGCAGACCGGTACCCCGTCCCTGCAGGGGTCTCATCCGGCTCCCCGCGCAACGGGTTCCAGGTGGACGGCGCTACCGACACGTGACGCACCCCGCGCGCCTGCTGTTCGTGTGCACGGGAAACGTGTGCCGATCCCCGATCGCAGCAACGCTGGCCGAGCTGCGGGCGGTGCAGCTGGCGATCGACTTGGAGGTCCGCTCGGCGGGCACGGCAGGTCTGGTCGGCGTGCCGGCGTCCAAGTCGATGGTCGCGGTCGCGCGCGAGGCGGGCCTGGATCTGACGGCGCATCGCAGCCAGGCCCTCACGGCGGCGCTGATCGACTGGGCGGACCAGATCGCGGTGATGGAGCTGCGGCACGGCGAGGCGGTCTCAGCGTTGGTCCCCGGGGCGGTAGAGAAGGTGGTCCCGCTGGGGCCGCTGGTGGGCACGCTACAGATCGATGACCCGCACGGGCGCTGGCTCCGGGGTCCGTACCGCCGCGCGCGGGACGAACTGCGCCGCGCGGTGGCGCTGTTGCTGCCCTCCGTCAGCTAGGGAGCGTCCGAAAACAAACGCGCTGCATCGAGGAGGTGCTGCTCGTTGGAGGGAAAGGAGGAGAGTCGAGGGGTCCCCAAGCGCGTTCAATCAAGGTCCCAGGTCTTGTGAGAGCCACGCCCTCGCGCCTGCCGGGCCCGTTCGGGGAGAAACTCCCAGTGCCAAACCTCCGAGCGAACGGTGCGCACAAGACCGTGTGCCGTTGCGTTCGCTGCAAGCCAGTCGTAGGGAGGGTTCCCCGACCCACCGCCCACCGATATGTCGATCGCCAACCCGCTCTGGTGGTTGCTGTGTCCGGGCCGCGCAGCGAGGTGAAACCCGGGCAGCTGTCGCTTCCACCCATCAAACAGCCGCTTCTGCTGGCCATAGGAGCGAAATCCACTGGACAGGTGCAGCGTCACGCCGTCGGCTGAGGCTGCGTCCACCATTCCCAGCCACCGCTCTGCCAGAGGCTCGGTGAGCCGCTTGAGCCGCAGGCCACGATCCAGCACAGACAACAGCGGGGCCTGGCCTCTGTAGTCCCCGGCCTCCCACGTCGCGGTTGGAGCAAACCGGCCAGCCCCCACCGCCGGCTCGATTCGGCCTAGGGTGACATTGCGAAAGCTGTCCTCGAAGTTGCGGGTGGAGGTCCAGCCATACCGAGTGGCACCATCCAGCGAGGTGGCGAGGCCGAACACGCGCACCGCGTCGCTTCCCATGGGCAACACAGCCACCTCGCTCACCCGAACTTCGGCGCCCAGCGGGATGCGTCGGTAGTCCTCCCCTGGCTGCACGGGAGCGAATTTCAGCAGGTTCTTCGGTGCTCTTACCCGGGCGTCCGGATCGGTCACACGGAATGTCCGATCGTGGTAGCTATGATCGAGCGACATGGGACAACCCCCGACGAGAGGTTCGGCCAGAAGTACCCCGCAAACCTAGCACAGCCACCCAGCAGGCTGTGAAATGCCCCAGGCTGGGATACTCTGCGGCGGGAGGTCGTATGGGCGCTGGAGGCTGGATTATTGCGACAATGGGCTGCGGAGTAGTGGCCTGTGGAGCGGAGCCCGCGCCCGACGACGGGTCGGCCACGATCCCCTCCCCCACGGTTCCACAACCCACGACGACGGACACCGACAAGCCCACGCCGCCGCTGACTTGCGGTGCCGACAGCCCGAATGCCTTGGGCGCGTGCGTGGAGCAGTCCCGCTTCGAGGCCGACTTGGCGTCGCTCGAGGGCCCCCGCGCGCCCGGCGACCCCAAGCACGCCGAGGCGCGCGCGCTGTGCGCCGACCGGTTCGCCGCGCTCGGCGACGAGGTCGAGCTGCAGCGGTCGGACCACGCGCCGTTCTGGGAGCAGGGCTTTCCGGCGCTGCACATGACCGACACCTCGGAGTTCCGCTACGGCGCCTACCACTGCCGCGAGGGCGACGACGTGAAGGAGAACCTGGATCCTGCCTTCGCCACCGGCGTGGTCCAGGGCACGGTCGCAGCGACGGCCGAGCTGCTGGGCCTCGTCGGCACCTGACTGTCAGCCGGGTGCTCGCCTGCGCGCCATCGCCTCCGTTCGGGCGGAAGGAACGCCCCGAGAGCCCCGCGGACCAGGCGGCCGCCGCCCACCACAGCATCCACGCGGCTATTCGGCAGGCTCGGACTCGAGGACCTCGAACGGAACCTCGATGATCTGCTGAGGCTCGATGATGAGGTGGTCGCCGTCGTGCAGGCGCGCCATCAGCGTGTGGTCGCCGACGTCAGCCTCCTCGGGGATGGTGAACGTGGCCGTTGCTGTGACCTGCATGAGGAGCGGGTTCGTCATGAGATCATCGAGGTAGACGTGGATGTGGCCTCGCTGCACCCCGCCCTCATCCGTGTCGTGGCCATGCTCCTCGTCCTCCTCCGCAGCCTCGTCGTGGCCGTGGTCGGACTCGCCGGTGAACTCGAAGTGCCGAACGGCCGCGGTGGCCGTGAGCTCCGTCCCGGCAGGGCCCGACTCTGCGTCTACGGTCCAGGACTCGAACGCGGGAGGCTCGGCAGGGGCATCGAGCGTGTCCGCCTCGCAGGCGACCAAGAACACAGGCAGCAACAGGGTCCGAAACACGTCAGCCTCCAAGCAGGTAGCGCCCCGTAATGTACAGTACGCGACACCGCTGACAGCCGCTGCGCGCGGCCCAGAGTGGCCACTATCACCGATGAAGCCATGTTTCGATGGCCACCACTGGAGCCGGCCGAAGGGGAACCCGGCCACGCAAGACGCCGGTGTGTGTCGCGCCTCTCTGCAGCCTTCGTACTGACGCGGGTCAGGCCCTAGACCCCCAGCACCTCCATCAGGTTGGCCAGCAGCGTGTCCAGCGGCACCGGCTTCGGGATCAGCCGCTCGACCCGGTGGCCGAACAGCTCGTGCAGCACGTGGTCCGTGCACGCCGTGTGCGACACCACCACCGGCGGGTCCTTCATGCGGTCCAGCTCCTCGAGCAGCACCAGCCCGCCCAGGTGCTCCACATGCTCCTGGTACCGCCGCGCACGCGGTCCGAGGATCCGGTCCGGGTGGTCACCCAGCGGGATGAACAGGTCCATGATCACCGCACGCCACGGCCGGTCTTGCAAGAGCTCCACCGCGCGCTCGACCGAGTCGGCGACCTCCACCTCGATCCCGAGGCTCTCCCCCAGGATCTCTGCCGCGAGCGCGACATTCTCGGGTTCGTCGTCGACGAACAACAGGCCGGGTTTGTTCACCGCCACTCCATCCGATCGAAGTCCCAGGTCTTCTTGACGCGCTTGTCTGCCGCGATCTCTACGTCGAACGTGCGCCGGCGGCCGTCTGTGGCCACCAGGCTCACCGAGTGGGTTCCCACCAGCAGCTCGACCCGGGCCGGTGTCTGATCGACGAACCGCCCCGCGATGTACACCTCAGCGGGCTGGCGGGCGTCGACCACCAGCGTCCCGAATGCCGGTGGCGCGTCCAGGTCTTCGTCCGCCCACGCCTCACCGATCGACGCGACCGTCGCGTCGGTTGGCGTGACCACAGCGCGGGCCGGAGCCGGCTTCGCGGGCGCCACCACGACCACCGTCCGGGCCCCGTTGGGCATGGGACCGACCGGGGCGGGCGGCTTGCGCTCGACGCGCGCGTCCAGGACCGGCTCCGCCTGCTCGCCAGGGGCATCCTCGGCGGCCGGCCCAGCGGGTTCGTCGATCGCCCGCGCCTTGAGCTTCGGCACCTCGGCGGTCGCTGTGCCCGGGATCACGTGCGCCGGCTCCCCCAAGGCCTCGTCCTCCATCATCGCTTGGCGCGCGGCCCCGCCGACCACCGCGAGCCCCACCACGGCCAGCCCGCCGAGGATCGCGAGTGCCAGCGTCGCGGCGGCCACGAAGGTGACTACGGCGCCGACCCTGCCCGGGATTGCCTCTCCGCGAAGCGGTCCCAGCTCCATCGAGCCAACACTGGCCACGGTGTCGTTCTGGTGCCGCGGCAGGCCCGGGACCACCGAAGCACGCCCCGCGTCGAGGTCATCGAGGCGGCGGTAGAACCGCACCACCTCATCGCGCGCCGTGATCGGATCCGGCAGCAGCGACGACAGCGCACGCCCCAGGCCCTCTGCGGTCGTGAACCGCGCCTTGGGATCGCGCTGCAGAGCGCGCACCAGGACTCCGATCAGCGGCCCGTAGGCCGACCCGTCCAGCGTGGCGGCCATCCGCGCGGCATGATCGTCGCGCAGCAGGCGCCGGATCTCCTCCTTCTCGCGGTCGAGGAACATCGCGTCGAGCGACGCCAGCTCGTACAGGACTGTGGCCAGACCGAACACATCGGCGGCCGGGCCGATCTCGGCGCCGACGGCCTGCTCGGGCGCCATGTAGCCCCAAGTGCCCTTCACGCTGCCCTTGCGCTCGCGTCGCAGGCGCCCCTTGGAGATGCCGAAGTCCAGCACCTTGACCACTCCATGGGGGCCGAGGATGATGTTGGACGGCTTGATGTCGCGGTGCACGAGATCGAGCGGACTGCCGCTCTGATCGGTGGCCTGGTGGGCAAAGTGCAGCCCATCACACGCCTGCCGTCCCACCTCGGCGATGACCCCACTCGGGATCTTCAGGTTGTAGCGGTCGCACAGCGAGATCACCTGTCGCAGGGTGAAGCCCTCGACGTACTCCATCACCAGGAAGTAGGTGTCGCCCTCTGAGTCGAAGTCTTGGATCGCGACCAGGTTCTGGTGGCGCATCTCGGAGCCGAGGCGCGCCTCGTTGATGAACAGCTCGCGGAACGTCTCCGAAGCGGCATGCTCCGGCAGGATGATCTTGATGGCGACCCGCGGGGCCACACCGGCCAGGCTCTCCCGACGCGCCTCGTATACCAGCGCCATGCCGCCCTTCGAGAGCGGCCGGACGATCCGGTACCGTCCGATTCGCTTCGGGGCGCCGTCGGACGGCGGCGACGGCGGTGGCTCGGCGCTAGGCACGGCTCGATTGTAACCGTACAGCGGCGCGCTACATGCGCGAGACGACCCGGATGCCGAGCAGTTCGAGGCCGACGGCGAGCGCGCGCGCGACGGCCCGCACCAGCGCGAGGCGGCCCGCGCGTACCTGGAGGTCCACCCCGTCCTTGAGCACGGGACACTGTTGGTAGAACGGTCCCACTGCCGTAGCGAGCTGCTCGAGGTGATCGGCGAGCAGGTTGGGCCGATACGCCTCCGCGGCCACCGCGATCGCCTCAGGCGTCCGGGCCACCAACACGGCCAGCGCGCGCTCAGCGGGGTGCGACACCGCAGGAAGCGCCGCCAGCGGGGTGTCGACCGAGGCACCGCCTGCATCCAGGATGCGGTGCAGGCGGGCATAGCCGTACTGCAGGTACACCGACGAGCCACTGTCGTGCGACAGCGCGCGCTCCCAGCTGAACTCGATGTCGGACTGCGGGTTCTGCGACAGGTCGAAGTACTTGACCGCGCCGACGCCAACCGCCTCGGCGATGGCGCGACGCTCGTCCTCGGGAAGCTCTGGCGACTTGTCGGTGACCACGCCAAACGCGTGCTCGGCGGCCGTGTCGAGCAGGTCGACCAGGTTGATCACGTTGCCGGACCGCGTGCCGACGACAACACCCCCCTGCAGCGAGAGCATCCCGAACCACACGTGGATCAGCTGCGGCCCCGCCAAGCCCATCTTCCGCGCGGCAGCGAACACCTGGCGGAAGTGGAGCTGCTGCCGCGTGTCGACCACATAGACGATGCGCTCGGGGTCCCACGTGTTCACGCGGTGCCGGATGGTCGCCAGATCGGTCGTTCCGTACAGCGCGCTGCCGTCGGCCTTGCGGACCAGCAGCGGCCGATCGGTGAGGCCCTTGCCGTCGCTCACCTCGAAGGGCACCACTGTGGCCCCCTTGCTGTGGACCGCGGTCCCTGAGGCGAGCAGTCCGTCGACCAGATCCTGCAGCTCGTCCTTGTACGCCGACTCACCGAGCACCACGTCGAAGGAGACCCCGAGGCGCGCGTAGACGCGGTCGAGCTCCTCCATGGTGTTGGCCATGAACTGTTCCCACAGCGCGATGTTCCGCGGATCGCGGCGCTGCAGCTTGACCGTCTCGGCGCGCGCGTCGTCGAGCACCTCAGGATCGCTGGCGCACTCGGCAGTGACGCGCTGGTACAGGCGCTGCAGCTCGCCCACCGGGTCGTCCGCGTAGGCCGCCTCGTCGCGGTAGCGGTTCCACCCGACGATCAGCTTTCCGACCGGTGTGCCCCAGTCGCCCAGGTGGTTGTCCGCGATCACCGTCCATCCGAGCCACTTGTAGAGCTGGTGCACCGCCGCACCGATCACCGTGGACCGAAGGTGGGCGACGTGCATGCGCTTGGCGATGTTGGGCGCGGAGTAGTCGATCACCATCGTGCGACCGTTGGGCTTGGGCGCACCCAGTCTCGGGTCGTCCGCGAGCTGCTGGACCCGAGAGGCGAGCCACTCGGAGGCCAGCCGGATGTTGATGAACCCCGGTCCCGCAACCTCGATCGCGGCCACCGCCGCATCCTCGGGGAACGCGTCCACGACGGCCTGCGCGACCGCACGCGGGTTGGTGCGGAGCGCCTTGCCGAGCCGAAACGCGAAGTTGGACTGGTAGTCGCCATGGGCCGCGTCGCGGGTGGCGACGCACGGCTCCAGGGGGACGGGCGCGTCGGCGTGACCTGCGGCGGCGGCTGCCGCGGCGACGAGGCCAGTGAGGTGCTCGGCGACGGTGCGCATCGATGTCTCCAGGCCGGCCTGCGTATTTCGGACCCGGTTAGGGAGCCACCGTGTCGATCCTTGAGCCCGATCTAACGCCGGGGACGGCCTGGCTGGCCGGGCGGACCCCGGCGCAGCGCAAGCGACAGGGCCAGTGGGTCACGCCGTACTGGATCTGTCGGCGAGTGCTCGACGTCGTCGCTCCTTCGCTCCCGCCTCGACCGCGGATTCTCGACCCCGCCTGCGGCGATGGGCGCTGGCTGGTCGCGGCCGCCCGCCGCGTTCCGGACGCGGTCCTGTTCGGCTGGGACCTCGACCCCGGGGCGATCCGCGCCGCGCGGCAGACGCTGGACGCCGCAGGCGTAGACGCTGTGCTGCACTGCGGAGACGCGCTCGCTCCCGACGCGCTCCCCGCGGTCGATCTGGTGGCCGGCAACCCGCCGTACGTGCGACCCCAGCACCTGCCGCGCGACCGGGCCCGCGACCTGTGGGCGCGGTTCGACGTCGCCACCAACAAGAGCGATCTGTACGCCTGCTTCGTGCAGCGAGCGCTCGACCGGTCCCCGCGCGCCGCGCTGGTGCTCCCCGAGCCCATGCTGTCGCTGAGCAGCTTCGCCGCGCTGCGCCGACGCGTGCTCCAGTCTGGCCTCGGCGGGGTCTACCAACTCCCAAAGACCGCGTTCGACGCCACCGTACGCACCATCGCGCTGGTGTGCGACCCCGAAGACATGCGTCGCGGCGGCTCGATGCATCCCAACGGGCTGCGCGCGGGTCCGACTGTGCACGTCGGGAGTCGCGCCTGGAGCCTGTCCGGGCCCCCGCCGGAGCTCCCGGGACCGCCGCTGGGCGCACGCGTCACCGTGCACATGGGGGTCGTGTGCGGCGACTACCCTCGGTACGTGCACGACGGGCACCAACACCCCGACGATCGACCCACCTGCCGCGGCCGCCACGTCCATCCGTGGCGGATCGACCCGACCGAGCTGCACATCCGGTACGACCCGCGCGACATGTTGCGCCGAAAGCCGTACGTCGCCCCAAAGTCCGCAGCGCTGTTCGACGTGCCGCACAAGGTTGTGCTCGCCGGCACCTCAGGCACTGCGATCCGGGCGGCGATGGACACGGCTCGCCGGTTCCCGCTCGACAGCTGCTACGTCATCCACCCGCGCGGCGACGACGACGACCCATACGGGATCTTGGGCCTGCTGTTGTCCCGGTCGGTCGGCGACTGGTACGCGGCCCGCTTCACAGCGGCCCGGGTCAAGGGCGTCGAGATCGCGGGGATCCCCGCCCCCACCGGTGACTGGAGCGCGATCGCGGCGGCGGCTCGCACCGGCGATCAGGGGGCCGTCGACCGCGCCGTGACCGCCGCGTACGCCCTCACGGACTGACCCGCAGCTCCACCCGCCGATTCTGCGACCAGGCTGCCTCGCCCCGGCCT
>Ga0316189_10000199_pt1 | contig 57687 bp, 57 predicted proteins | sample LowCovwburrow_MG_FD_204930 | JGI IMG/M metagenome (GOLD analysis project Ga0316189, IMG submission 204930) | Coastal sediment microbial communities from Maine, United States - Lowes Cove worm burrow | ecosystem: Environmental > Aquatic > Marine > Coastal > Sediment | place: USA: Maine...
TGACATTTACTCAACGTGTCCTTCAACACGACGCGGGTGACCTTTTGTGTGAAGGTGAGGTGCGTATAGCCTGTGTTGAAGATGGCTCGTTCAAGCCTATGCCCATCCCTGAAACTATTCGTTCGGAGCTTTTGAATGCAAGCTGATCTGTCTTTCTTCAGCCTGATTACCGGTGCAAGTGTCGTTGTGCAGCTGGTTATGGTGCTACTACTGAGCGTCTCGGTGATGTCCTGGACCATGATTTTTCGCAAACGCGGGGCGCTCATGGAGGCTAGCAGCAATGCCGAGCAGTTCGAGGACCGTTTCTGGTCGGGTGGCGAGCTTGCAACACTCTACCAGCAGCTATCCCCGCGGGCCAATGAGCTGAATGGTCTGGCGAATATCTTCGTATCGGGTTTCAAGGAGTTCACGCGGTTACGCCAGCATGCAGGCGGTGACCCGATGGCCATGGTGGCTGGTGCACAGCGCTGTATGCGGGTCTCCCTGTCGCGCGAAATTGACGAGTTGGAAGTGCACTTGTCATTTCTTGCTACGGTCGGTTCTACCAGTCCCTACGTGGGCCTGTTTGGTACCGTGTGGGGTATTATGAATGCCTTCCGCGGCCTGGGTAACGTGCATCAGGCAACGCTGGCAATGGTAGCGCCGGGTATCGCCGAGGCGTTGATTGCGACTGCCATGGGCCTGTTTGCCGCGATACCGGCGGTAATTGCCTACAACCGCTATTCCAATGATGTCGAGCGGCTGGAAAATCGCTACGACAACTTCCTGGAAGAATTTACCAGCATACTGCAAAGGCAGGCACATGATTGATTGCTGCGTGATGAGTGAGGTCGGCTAAGCGGTATGGCCAGGCAGCGCGTCAAAAAGCGGCCCATGTCCGAGATCAACGTCGTGCCTTATATCGACGTCATGCTGGTCATGCTGGTCATATTTATGATTACTGCACCCCTGTTGAATCAGGGCGTGGATGTTGAACTGCCTCAGGCAGATGCCGAGCCAATGGACGAGCAGCAACAGGATCCGCTGGTGCTCACGGTAGATGCCGAGGGGCAGTATTTTCTCAACATAGGCGGTGACCCTGAAACAGCGATAGATGCAGAGACGCTTGTTTCGCGCACTGCTGCGGTATTACGCCAGCGTCCGAAAGTTTCCGTGCTGGTGCGAGGTGATTCCCGTGTTGACTATGGTGAGGTGGTTGCTGCCATGGCATTGTTGCAGCAAGCGGGTGCTGTCAAGGTTGGTCTGGTGACCGAGCCTGGCGGGGAGGATGGTTAGATTCGCGAGTTGTTGCGACTGTTGCGAGAGCGTCCGCGTCCGTTTGTTTATGCTGTACTGGTACATGCAGCGTTACTGGCGGTGCTGATGTTCAGTCTCGACTGGGAGTCCGTCCGCCCGACCAAGTCGAGTAAACCGGCGCCGGTACAGGCTGTGGTCATCGATGGCGCCAAGCTTGATGCCGAGGTAAAGCGCAAGCACGAGCTGGAAGCGCAGAAAGTGCGCGATGCCGAAGCAAAGCGCAAGCGTATCGAGGCAGAGAAGGCCAGGGCTGTAGAAGAGAAGCAAAAGGCTGAAGCAAAGAAGAAGGCAGAAGCCAAAAAGCAGGTCGAGGCCAAAAAGAAAGCCGAGGCAGAAAAGCAGCGTAAGGCCGAAGAGAAGAAAAAAGCCGAAGCCAAAAAACAGGCTGAGGCCAAAAAGAAAGCCGAGGCAGAAAAACAGCGTAAGGCCGAAGAGAAGAAAAAAGCCGAAGCCAAAAAACAGGCTGAGGCCAAAAAGAAAGCCGAGGCAGAAAAACAGCGTAAGGCAAAGGAAGAGGCCCAGCGCAAGGCGGCAGAGAAAGAAATGCAGGACCGGCTGGCAGCAGAGCAGGAGAGCCTCGCAACGCAGCGCCGTTCAGCCATGCAGCGTATGATTGACGAATACGTGCTGTATATTCAGGAGAAGGTGCAGCGTAGCTGGATACGGCCACCAAGTAGCGGTGGCGAGTTGTCCTGTACTGTTGAAGTTCGCCTGATACCGAGTGGCGAGGTCATCGACGCACAGATTGTGCGTAGCAGTGGTAATGCTGCTTTTGACCGCTCTGTAGAAGCAGCCGTATTCAAGGCGTCACCGCTACCGGTGCCGCCAGACCCCGATGTTATGGAGCAGTTCCGTACACTGAGATTTGAGTTCAAACCAGAATGAATATGAGATACATCTATAAAAGTCTGCTGGGCGTTTTGCTGTACCTGCCATTACTGGCACATGCGGCGCTGACTATTGAGATAACCCAGGGTGTTGACGGCGCCGTGCCGATTGCCGTTGTGCCATTTGGTATTGAGGGCAGCGGCTCTGCTCCTCCTCAGGATGTCGCAGCTATTGTTGCTGCTGACCTGGCACGCAGTGGTCGTTTTGCACCGGTACCGGAACAAAATTTAATCGCCCGACCGGTAGAGATGGACCAGGTGAGGTTTCCGGACTGGCGCACGCTGGGTGTGGAAAATCTTATCATCGGTAAGGTCGAGCCAGCGGGTGCCGGGCAATACCGGGTTCAGTTTCGCCTCTTCGATGTGTTTCGTGGCCGACAGATCACCGGTTACAGTTTGCCGGCTTCCGCTGACAAATTGCGCTACGTGGCTCACCGGATCAGCGATATCATCTACGAGGCTCTGACTGGCCAGCCGGGTGCATTTGCTACCAAAATTGCGTATGTGATTTCAGAAAAGCGTAATGGTAAAACGGTTTATAAGCTGGAATTGGCTGACAGTGACGGTTACAACCCGAAAACGTTACTGAGTTCCGGGCAGCCGCTGATGTCACCCGGCTGGTCGCCCGATGCCCGTAAGCTGGCCTACGTCTCGTTTGAAAAACGCCGTGCGGGCGTGTTTGTGCAGGATGTCGCGACTGGCAAGCGTGAAGAGCTGGCTGCGTTTGCAGGAATCAACGGTGCGCCTGCCTGGTCGCCGGACGGGCGTAGTATGGCCGTGACCCTTTCCCGGGACGGTAATCCGGAAATTTACAGCATGCGTTTGTCGGACAAGAAGCTGAAACGGCTTACTTCCAGTGCTGCTATCGATACCGAGCCGGTCTGGACTCCGGATGGACGGAGTATTGTTTTCACATCGGATCGCGGCGGTAGTCCGCAGCTATATCGCATGCCGGCACAAGGCGGGCGTGCGCAGCGAGTAACCTTTGAAGGCAGCTATAACGCCAGTGCTGATTTTTCTCCGGATGGAAAAACACTGGCCATGGTGCACGGTGAAGGCGGGCGCTACCAGATTGCCACGCTCGACCTGGACAGCGGTCTGTTGCGTGTGCTGAGTGATGGCCAGCTGGACGAGTCGCCAAGCTTTGCACCCAACGGCAGTATGATTATTTATGCCACGGAAGCCGGACACCGTGGTGTGTTGGCTGCCGTGTCGAGTGACGGCCGGTTCCGTCAGCGTTTTAGCCTGCAGCAGGGTAATGTGCGTGAGCCCGTGTGGTCACCATTTGAAAAACGCAAGTAAATAGCCAAGAGTAGCACTTATGAACAGCATTATTTCTCAGTTAAAGGAGCAGATAGCATGAAACTCATTCACAGCGTGGCAGTGGCACTGGTTGTGGTCGCATTTGCCGGTTGTAGTTCAACAGGCGGTAACAAGGGCGACGATGTTGCTGTCGAGGATCGCAGTGGCGCGGGTGGTGACGGTAGTGCGGTTGCTACCGGTGTCGGTAGTGGTTATGGCGACCTCTCTGTCGAGTCCCTGAATGACCCCAATAGCCCGCTGTCGCAGCGCGTTATTTACTTCGAGTACGACAGTAGCGAAGTTGCGAGTCAGGATCGTCCGCTGGTAGAGGCGCACGCCGCATTTCTGGCAGCCAACCCGGAGATCAAGGTCGCTGTGGAAGGTCATGCCGACGAGCGTGGCGCACGTGAATACAATATTGGCCTGGGCGAGCAGCGTTCCCAGTCGGTACGACGTATGATGGAATTCCAGGGTGTCTCGCCGACACAGATCAGTACCGTTAGTTTCGGCGAAGAAAAACCGGCTGTGGAAGGCCATGATGAGTCTGCATGGAGCATGAACCGTCGTGTGGAATTGGTCTATGTGGGTTACTAGGGGAGCTGCAGCAGTTATCTTGCTGGCGCTGTCGGCGGAAGTGCCGGCGGCCAGCAATGCTGATCTCGAAGCGCGGATTCAGCAGCTCGAGCGCAAGCTGGATAGCCGCAGCCTGGTAAATATGCACGAGCAAGTCACCGCCCTGCAGCGCGAAGTTCAGCAGTTGCGCGGTGATATCGAGGTGCAGACACATACACTGGAAAGCCTGCAAAAGCGCCAGCGTGATCTTTATCTGGATATTGATCGTCGCTTGCACCGTATGGAGGCAGGAGGTGTGGAAACACAGTCCCAGTTGCCGGGCGCTGCGGCCGCGGCTGGAGCATCGGGTGTGCCCGCTAATGCTGCAGCGGCTGTTCCAGCTGCGAAGGCTGCTGAAACCCAAAAGGCGTCAGCGACGCTCAACCCTGCAGAGCAGCGCAAGGCCTACGACCAGGCGCTGGAGTTGCTGAAAGAAGGTCGCTACACCGATGCGTCCAGCGCTTTCCAGACATTCTTGAAGACCTACCCGGGCAGCAGCTATGCTGATAACGCCCAGTACTGGCTTGGAGAAGTGTATTACGTGACACGCAAGTTCAAGCCGGCGCTAATCGAGTTTGAAAAGGTGTTAACGCAATATCCTGCCAGTACCAAGGCCGGCGACGCCAGGTTGAAAATGGGATATATCTACTACGAACAAAATAGCTGGGCGGAAGCGCGTGAAATATTGGGGAAGGTTGTAAAGGATTCTCCGGGCAGCACAAGCGCACGGCTGGCGCAGGAGCGTATTGACCGTATGCAGAAGGAAGGGCACTAGCAGGCTGTTCAAACCGCTCTCGCGGCAAGATCTGACGTTATCACGCTGTATGTGAGTTGGCCGGCACGCATTTCCGGGGCTGCCGGCCAGTTTATGCGTAGCCCATCTGCTGTGAGCGGCATCAATTCCCCATTCGTCCCAGTGACACTCAGCGTCAGCCGGGTGCTAACATACACCTTATGAACACGGTCATACATCAGGCCACAGTGCCAGAGCGCCTGCGAATTACCGAGATATTTCTCTCCCTGCAAGGTGAATCCACCACAGTTGGGTTACCCACAGTTTTCGTGCGACTGACAGGCTGTCCGTTACGCTGCCAGTACTGTGATACGGAATATGCTTTTCGCGGTGGCGAATACCTGGAATTGCCCGTGCTGTTGAACAGGATCGCTTCCTACCAGGTACGCCACGTCACTGTGACCGGTGGCGAGCCGCTCGCACAACCGGCCTGCCTGCAATTTCTTGAACAGCTCTGTGATGCCGGTTATCTGGTGTCGCTTGAAACCAGCGGTGCGCTCGATGTCAGTCAGGTCGATGGGCGTGTTACCAAGGTGCTTGACCTCAAGACGCCTGGTTCGGACGAGGTCGAGCGTAACCGGTTTGAAAATCTCGATTACCTGGCGCCGCGTGACCAGGTCAAGTTTGTCATCTGCGACCGCATTGATTATGACTGGGCCTGTGGAGTGATAGACGAGTACCGCCTTCAGGGGCGCTGCGAATTGTTGTTTTCACCGAGTTATCAGCAGCAGGATGCAGCCGAATTGGCTGAATGGATTCTGAACGACCGCTTGCCGGTGCGTTTCCAGATGCAATTGCACAAGATCTTGTGGGGCAATGAGCCAGGACGTTGAGCGCAAGGCCGTGGTGCTGCTCTCCGGTGGTCTGGATTCAGCCACAGTGCTGGCGCTGGCCCGACAGCAGGGTTATGCCTGTTATGCCATGAGTCTCGACTACGGCCAGCGGCATTCGGCCGAGCTGGTGGCTGCCCGCCGGGTGGCCGAGGCGCAGGGAATTGTGGAGCACAAGGTGATGCCGATCGATCTGACCCTGATCGGCGGTTCGGCGCTGACCGATAGCCGCATCGAGGTGCCTGATCGACCTGGTGACGGCATACCGGTTACCTATGTGCCGGCCCGCAATACGATTTTTTTGTCTCTGGCGCTGGGTTGGGCAGAAGTGCTGGGTGCCTGGGATCTGTTCATCGGCGTGAATGCAGTAGACTATTCCGGGTACCCCGATTGCCGGCCGGAATACATTCAGGCATTTCAGCGTCTAAGCCAACTAGCCACCCGTGCGGGTGTTGAAGGTGGCATGTTTCAGGTACACACTCCGCTTATAGATATGAGTAAGGCCGGGATCATTCAGACCGGCACCCGGTTGGGTGTGGATTACGCTTTAACAGTATCCTGCTATACGGCCGATGAGGCGGGACGTGCCTGTGGACGTTGCGATTCGTGCCGCTTGCGCGCCGCCGGTTTCGCAGCAGCCGGGGTCGGTGATCCTACCCATTACCAACATGACAGATTGTAGTAAGAGGACTCATTTATGACGTTTGACAGCTTTATTTCCGCGCAGTCTTTTTTTCTCTGGACTGTTTTTATTATTGCGCTACTGATGGGCGCTATCGTCAATAAAACAAATTTTTGCACCATGGGTGCCGTGTCCGACTGGGTCAATATAGGCGATACGGGTCGGTTTCGCGCCTGGTTGTTCGCCATTGCGATTGCTCTGCTGGGTGTGACGGTGCTTGAAGCCGCCGGGGTGGTGAATGTCACCAGCGCATTTCCACCCTATCGTGGCCCCCAGTTGATCTGGGCTGAAAACCTGCTGGGCGGTATCCTGTTCGGTATCGGTATGACACTGGCCAGTGGTTGCGGCAACAAGTGCCTGGTGCGTATTGGTGGCGGCAATCTCAAGTCGATCATGGTGTTTGCAGTGATTGCTGTGATTGCCTACTTCATGATTAACCCGTTCCCCGGCTCGGACCAAACGCTGTTTACCGTGCTGTTCTATGACTGGATTCGGCCACTTGCCATCGACACGGGCACCAGCCAGGATCTGGGTGCGCTGCTTGCCGGCAGTGAAAAAGCGGCAACTGCGCGGATGATTATAGGCGGCCTACTGGGCTTTGCGTTGCTGGTAATAGTGTTCAGCTCGCGTGATTTCCGGGGCAGTTTTGACAACATCCTCGGTGGTCTGGCGGTAGGTCTGGCGGTACTGGCTGCCTGGTACGTAACCAGCAATGTGCAGCTGGATATCGATGGCGAAAATTACACGCTACAGGCTTATGCCCAGCAATGGGATTTTCTTGCCGAGTCGGACGAGGGCAAGCCTGCCGACACGCGACCGCTGGCGGCGCAATCCTTTACCTTTATCAACCCCATGGGGCAGACGGCTGGTTACTCAGCGTCCGGATTCAGTTCGGCTTACCTGACCTTCGGCGTTATGGCAGTTGCCGGCGTTATTCTCGGGTCACTGCTATGGTCGCTGCTGAGTCGCAGCTTCCGCTTTGAATGGTTTGCCTCCTTCAGGGATTTTTTCAGCCACTTTATCGGTGCCATACTGATGGGTTTCGGTGGTGTGCTGGCGCTGGGTTGTACCATCGGTCAGGGAATTACCGGTATTTCCACCCTGGCGCTTGGGTCATTCATTGCCTTTGGAGGTATTGTCCTTGGTAGTGCGCTGACCATGAAAATCCAGTATTACAAAATGGTGTACGAGGCCGACGCCAGCTTTATTGCAGCACTGATTACCGCGCTGGTCGACATGCACCTGCTGCCCAAGGCGATGCGACGACTCGACGCTGTCTGACAGGCTTCACCGGTTCCCCGGCAGGCAGAGGCGGGGAACCGGCTGGTTTCCTGCAAGCCTGTCGAAGGCTTGTCATTTTCGGCGGGTTCGGTATCATCCCCGCCTTCTTTACGGGTCGTTAGCTCAGTTGGTAGAGCAGTTGGCTTTTAACCAATTGGTCGTAGGTTCGAATCCTACACGACCCACCATTATTCAAAGGGTTATGGGCTTGTAAATCACCCATTATCTCTGCCAGGCATGTGCCGCGGTGAAGCTGTGCAGCAAAATCCCGCTGGTCGGTTCCTGGCGAAATTTCCGGTTAATCGTGCTTGCTGTCGGCGTGGTCCTGTTCGCGGAACTCTGCCGGGGCCATACCCGTCCAGCGGCGGAAAGCGCGGGTGAAATTGCTGGGTTCTGAGAACCCCAGCAGGTAGGTTATTTCACCTATTGGCCGGTGTGTCTCACGGATATAGTGCAGCGCCAGTTCCCGACGTGTGTCCTCTAGTAATCCCTTGAAATTGGTGCCTTCCTCTTTCAGCCTGCGCTGCAGGCTGCGCAGGCTCAGGTTGAGCGTACAGGCGATGTTGCTCTGCTGTGGCGTTCCGTCCGGCAATAATTCGATGATGCGGGAGCGGACCTGCATGGCAGTGCTGTCGCGGTCATAGCGCGCCAGATAGTCGATTACAGCCTGGTCATTGATGCGGGCCAGTTCCGGGCTTGGGGTCGGCAGGGGGTTGTCGAGCTCACGGGCGCGAAATCGCAGGCGGTTGGTCTTGGCGCTATAGTAGATTGGTGCCTTGAACAGGGCATCAAAGGATTCATGGCAGTCGGGTTTGGGACGTTGCAGGTAAACGACTTCCGGGTTAAGTGACTGGCCGGCAGTGATTCGACACATGCGCAGGAACGAGGCCATGCCCATATCGCCGGCAGCATGTACGAAGTTCGGCCACTTTTCCGGGCCGGTGATGACCAGGTCAACCGACTGATCGATATCAATCAGGCGAACATCGATCAAAGCATTAACGAAACGCGAGAAGCGCACCAGACGGTTTAGCCCGTCACGCAGGGTGTCGCTGGCCAGCCAGGCAAACCCCAGCCCCTGCAGCACGCTGGGTTGGGTGTATTCGGCCAGTTTCAGTCCAAAGCACTCGTCACCGGTTGCCTCTACTGCCAGGCGCCAGAGCGCCTGCAGACGGGTTGTTTGAAAGCGCTTATCGGGACGTGACGCTTCCTTAATATCAATCCCTGCCTCTTCAAACAGTGGCAATGGATCGATCTGGTAAGCGCGCAGGCCTTGCGCAATCAATGCGGCGACGCCGGACAGTGTCGTGATCCGTTCTAGATTGGGATGTTCCGTCATGCCGCCTCGCGTTCCCGGTTAACGGTAACGATACTAGCAGGCTTTGTAAATGCTTACAGCAGACGCATCGGCTATTGCAGGTTGAAGTATGCTGTTGTGGACGCGAGCTGGTGCTTGAAGGGTGATGCGCCCACCGGCCAGGTGCCGGTGAGCGCGTCTATGTGGGTTTGACTAGTTGGAAAGGCCCGGGTTGCCCGCAACGCCTTTGAGCACGGGTTCGTTGAGCGCAATCTTGCTGATGGTTTTCTTGTCGCGCAGATACTCGGCAACTACATCCCAGACCGGGGTAGCATCCAGTTTCTGTGCGACACTGGCCCAGCCAGCAACTGCATATTCCTTGTCGGCACTCAGTGGCTTGCCGTCCAGCTCCATATCGCTGATACGCGAGCCGATGCTGGCGTTCGGATCGATGCTGTACTTGAGCCCACCGACGCGCACCATGTCACCGCCCTGCTGATAGTAGGGGTCTTTATTGAACAGGTTGTCGGCAACGTCTTCAAGAATTTCCTTGATGCGTGTGCCAGTCATGTTGTTCAGGGTGACTGAGGGGTAGGTGATGGCTGTCTGGGTCATGACATGGTCGAAAGTGATGGCTTCCCCCGGCATGACGCTGACGCCCCAGCGGAAGCCGGGGGAGAAGGCGATTTCGGCGCCCTGGACGTCCATCAGTGCGTCACAGATGAGCTGGTCAAACGTTCCGTTGAAGTTGCCGCGACGGTAGAGCAGTTCATCGGTAACGGCCAGCTCTTCGTTAAGCTTGTCCTTGTAGGGTGCGCGTACCTTGTCGATGTAAGTGGCCATTTCGGTATCGGCTTCGAGCAGGTTGGAGAATACTGGCAGCAGGTGGTAGCGGTAGTCGCGGATCTTGCCATCGCGGACGTCGAAGTCGAGCACGCTGAGAAATTTGCTGTTGGAGCCGGCGTTGGTGACCAGCGTAACGCCATTGGCGTTTTTGACTTCCACCGGACGCGGTACGGCGTCATGAGTATGGCCGCCCATAATGGCATCAATGCCGGTGACACGAGATGCCATCTTGAGGTCGACGTCCATGCCATTGTGCGACAGAACAATGACCACTTGTGCGCCTTCGCCGCGCGCCTTGTCCACCATTTCCTGCATGCGATCTTCGCGTATGCCGAAGCTCCAGTCGGGTACCATGAAGCGCGGGTTGGCAATCGGTGTATACGGGAATGCCTGGCCAATAATAGCCGTTGGTACGCCATTGATCTCCTTGATGACGTAGGGCTTGAAGACCTGTTCCCCCCACTCATTGTCGATTATGTTCTGGGCAACAAAATCGATGCTGCCCTTGAAATCGTTGTTAATGATTTCCGTAACGCGGTCAGCGCCGAAAGTCATTTCCCAGTGCGCGGTCATAACGTCCACGCCGAGCATCTTCTGGGCATCGACCATATCCTGAGCGTCGGTCCAGTACGAGGTGCCGGAACCCTGCCAGGTATCGCCGCCATCAAGCAACAGCGAGCCCGGGCGCTGAGCGCGGACGGTCTTGATCAGTGTCGACAGGTGAGCAAAGCCACCAACCTTGCCGAGCTGATTCGCCGCGTCGACAAAGTTCAGATAGGTGAACGCATGCGCCTCGGGAGAGCCGGGCAATATGCCATAGTGTTTCAGAAAGGCGTCGCCTACCAGGTGCGGAGGATTGCCTTTCATGGGGCCTATGCCCAGATTGATGCTCGGCTCGCGAAAGTAGATGGGCAACAGTTGCGCATGGCAGTCGGTATAGTGCATCAGCGAAACGTTGCCAAAGGCTGGAATCTCGTAGGGTGTACCGGGGCTGGAGGCTGGTTTGACTCCGTTGTGAGATGCAGCGGGTTTATCGCTTTCGCAGGCGCTGAGGGACATCCCTGAGGCGCTAGCGACAGCTAGCATCTGAAGAAATTCGCGGCGGCTGATGTTCATGCTGTATTCCTTGCTGAAAAGTTGATTTAAGGCGATGCAGATTGTCTAAATAGACGTCTTGCAGACGCCAATATTCCGGGCTGGTAATCAAAAAAGCCCGGCCAATTGACCGGGCTTTTCGCTTAAGCGCTGCTCGTTATTTGCGAGCACCTGGGCCGTTGAGATCCAGACCATTGCTGACAAAGGTATGGAAGTACTCAAGGGCGTTGTACTCGTCTTGCTGAGGCTTGAATGGCTTGGCTCGAACCTGCTTGTTACAACCACCGTAACGGCGCTGAATGGTGCCCAGGCCGCCCCACTTGGAACGATAGACAGGGAAGTGAGTGGTATGACCCAATGCCGGGCTGAGCAAGTCAGCGCGGACACGGTTGCCAGCGTTGAACTGATGACAATCGGCACAGGACATGTTTAGCTGGCCACGCTTCGAGTAGAAGTGTGCCTTACCCTGGTTGTAGGCTGCCATGGCGCCGTCATCCGCAGGAATCTTCACGTTGGTTTTATTGCCACGCGAAGTGTAGGCCATATACGCCGAGATATCGGCAATATCGCCCTTTTGCCATTTCAGCGGTTTCTCACCGTTGGCTTCGCGGCAGGCATTGATAGTGCCTTCCAGTGTAACCACTTTGCCGGTATTGGTATCGAAGTAAGGATAATCCTGCTTGACACCGACGCCGCCATTGCGGAAGCAGCTGGCATAGGTCTTGCCATTTTTGAACGGCTGGTTAAACAGGCTCTTGCCTTTGTCAATGTTGAGTTCATAGGGCGGGAACTCCTCGATGGATTCCCACTGTTCGCGGGATGCGGCATCAATGGAATACACGCCATTTACAAAATCGTTAAACGGTACATCGGGAAAACGATCTGCAAAATATGCACGGAACTCGACCAGGTCTTGCTGGGGTCCCGCCTGGACGGCGAGGGATGCAGCAGCTGTCAGGCCAAGTGTCGCAATAATGGTTAGCAATTTTTTCATGGATTCTCCACCTCCGGTTCTGGGTGTTGTCCGGGTTATCTGAATCAAGTGAGATCAGCTGACTTTTGTTTCTGTTGAGTCACTTTCACCCTTGTTATCGACCCAGCTGATTTTCAGGTTATCGCCGGCCTTGGCACCGGTGAACTTGAATGACAGATAGGGGTTCTTGGAGACGGCAGCTCCCCACAATGCGGTCATAACCTTGGTACCGTTATGCTCGCAAACCACTTCCTGGATGAAGTGTGCGGGAATCAGCTTGCCGGACTTTTTGTCCTTGCGCAGACCTGTTTCCATCGGGTGCTTGACCAATGCTTTGACTGTGGTTACGCCGTCGCTCATCTTCGCTCTAGCTTTAATTGATGACATGTTTCTATCCTCTATCCTTTAATTAGCCGCCGCAGCCGCCGATGGTGACCTTAACTTCTTTGCCGGTGCTGTAAAGTTTGCCGCCGGCTTTGACTACAGCAATAACGCTGGAGGTCTTGCCCATCTTGATACGGGTGGATACAAAGCCCTCTGCGCCTGCGCCCAAGATAAAAGAAGCAGTCAGTGGCGCTGCATTCTTTTCGGCCATAATGCTGATGGACTCGGCGTTAGCGATGCTGGTTTCAACAGAAACCGGTACCACGGCACCATTTTCTGCGATATCCGGCGCGCGAATAGTAATCTTGTCCGAACCTTCCAGCGCGTGCGATCCCACCAGGGTATCAAGCGCACTATCTACGGACTTGGCCTCGAACGCGGCAGTCGGCCAGGCGGCCATTACCATGCGCGGGGTCAGCAGGCCTGCGCCCACGGCTGCGCCGACTGCGCCGGCGGCTACGGATCCTTTCAGGAAGGTTCTGCGTTTCATATTGGTCACTAGTCTATCTCCTCTGAATCTACGCACTCGTTACAGTGTGTAGACGTATTCCACGATTTTATCGATATCGCCTTCGCTCAGTATCTGCTGGCGACCGAAGGGCGGCATAATAGTGTTCGGATTCATCTTGGTGGCATCCCAGATCTGGGCGCGCAGTTTGGCCTTGTCGGGGAAACGCGCCTTCATGGCAATCAATGGCGGCCCGATGTTGCCGGGCAGATCGCCGCCTTCCATCTGATGGCAGGCCAGGCAATTGCCTTTTTTGCGGTCAAATGAAATTGCTTTACCCTGTTCAACAGCTGAAGCATCAGCCGCGATGACGGGGTTGGGTAGCAGGGCCAGGCTACCGGCAAGTGCCAGTACTGAACCTGCAGTCTTCATGATGCTGGGAAGTGTCCGCATCAGTTCCTCCTTCAATGCGCTTTCTTTAAGGTGGTGGATGTGCCGGCTGCCCGGCACGCGTCTAAATCCGTCTGGTCAGTTTTACAATATAGTGTGCTGTTTGCCTCGAGTCAAAACGAATTCTCGTTTTATTACCGGTATTAAGAGCAGGTATTAAGAAGCTATATAAGCACTTGTTAACACATGACTGCATCGTAAGCGTGAACCAGAAATTAATTGTCTATGCGCGGGACGGGGAAAAGCAGCAATTTATTCCCCGAGCCGCGCCTAATTCTGTTCACGTGCCTTCAGTATCTGTTTGAACTCGGTCAGGCGAGCTTCAAATCGGGCACGTTCGTATTGGCTTAGTCCCTTGTGCTTGAGGGCGCGTTCCATCTGATCTATGGCGAAGCGCAGGTTGCCGTAAAGATAGTACACCTCGGCCGAGGCGACATTGGTTTCCCAGGCCGGACCAGAGACGCTCGCTGCTTTGGCCCATAGTTCATATATCTCCGGTGTACGCGCCTGTTTGTTGCGCAGCATCTTTACGGCCTGATCGCGAGCCTCGGCAGCCTGGCCGCTCTGGATCAATGCCGAAGTGTAGTATTGGCCAACTATCAGGTCACCGGGATAGAGCTTCAGTGTTTCGCTGAAGCGCTTGAGTGCCGCATCAGTCTGTCCGCTGTCGAGTTCCAGCCGGGCCATGCTGATGCGATAGATTTTACGATCCGGCTCCTTGTTGAGCAGGGGCTGCAACTGTTTTTTTGCGGTGGCGTAATCATTGTTGCGCCAGTATGCCAGGGCCAGGCCATATTGATCAGCGGGCCCGGCCGACTGCTTTTTGGCGCGATTCTGGAACGTGCTTAATATGGTTTGCGGGCTGCTGGATTCCAGGACCTGGAGGCGTGCACGGATCAACTGAAACTCGAGGGAATCAAGGTCCTTTCCGCGGCCGTATTTTTCGGCTCGCGACATGGATTCGGCAATACGGTTGGTGGTGACCGGGTGGGTGCTGAGAAATTCGGGGACGTTGCTACCATAAAGTCGTGTCGACTGATGCAGGCGCTCGAAGAAGCTCGGCATACCGTAAGGGTCGATACCGGAGCGTGCCAGTGTCTGGATACCTATGCGGTCAGCCTCTTTTTCATTGGCGCGCGTAAAATTCAGTTGCCGCTGTATATTGCCCGCTTGCACGGCCGAGATCGCGGCAATACCGGCGTCCGGGCTGTCGGCAGCGACCCCAAGCAGAATACCGGCGATCATGGCCGCCGCTGTAGGCAGGCTCATCTGCTGGGCGCTTTCATAGGCGCGCAGCAAGTGGCGCTGGGTAACGTGCGCAATTTCGTGGGCCATTACACCTGCGAGCTCGGATTCGTTCTCCGCCGTAAGAATCAGGCCGGTGTGGATCCCGATGTAGCCGCCCGGACCTGCAAACGCGTTCACTGCAGAATTGTCGACCACGAAAAATGTGAAGGGGTAACTGGGGGCGTCGCTGTTGGCGACAAGGCGCTGGCCGAGCTGGCTGATATAGCCGTGAATATCCGGATCCGAGACCAGTTTCGAGCTGGCACGAATGTAGCGCATAAACTCCTCACCGAACGCCATCTCCTGTGCCGGTGAAATAAGCGATCCACTGGAATCACCGAAATCCGGTAAATCGCTGCCTGAGATATCGCTGTAGATAAGGGGCGTATTGAGAACAAGCGCACCGCAAAGTGCGGCACTTATTAACCGACGGACATTCATTGACTATGGAGAATACCTCAGTCAATGACGTGAGACTAGCGTCAGCTGTCTCTATCAAGGTGTGAACATTTATATAGTTGCCAGCGGTAGTTCTTTCACTTGACAGAAGTGGCTTCCTCAGACAGAATATTAGAAATATCTTATATAGGTTGCGCCATGCTTGGTATTGAAGAAATTGACGCTGCAGGTCTGGCGGCGCTGATGGAGTGCAGTAATGCGCCGTTGCTGGTCGATGTGCGTAGCCCCGCAGAAATGGCGCAGGGCATGTTGCCGGGTGCCCAGATCGTGCCTATGCATCTGGTGCCGCTCAGGCTGGACGAGTGGCGTAGCCATGAAAAGATCGTCTTTTACTGCCGTACCGGCGCTCGTTCGGGACAGGTTTGCGCTTTTTTGCAGCAACAGGGCATTGATTCAGTGGTTAATTTGCGGGGCGGTATAGTCGACTGGCACCGACAGGGATTACAGATTGAGGTACCGCCGGCCGCAAACCTGTCCAGTTAGGTGCGCTTTAACGCATTGCCCGTAAAATGCTGCAATCATCCGCTTTGGGCTTGCGTTTAAGCGGGACTTATCCTATAAAGAGCCCCCACCTTATATACTTAGCAATTACTGTTTCGCGGTTAATTACCAATACACGTTTAAGGAGCGCTGTACGATGGCAAATTTTGATGAAGAATTAGACGCATCCGGACTGAACTGCCCCCTGCCGATCCTGCGGGCAAAGAAGGCTCTGGGTACGATCAATAGTGGTCAAGTGCTGCGCATCATTGCTACTGACCCGGGTTCAGTGAAAGATTTCGAAGCTTTCGCCAAGCAGACCGGTAACGAACTGCTGGAATCCAAGGAAGCTGGCGGCAAGTACGAGTTCCTGATCAAGAAGAATTAAGCCGCTGGTATGGCAAAAAAGGGGCTGGAGGATAAAACCTCCAGCCCCTTTTTTTATGTGCTTTTAAAAGCTGCTAGATATTCCACACCAGCTGGGCGCTGAGAATGTTTACGTCGGCGTCGTATTCGCCGTTGATATTACCCGCGCTGGTAGAAGTGTGGTTGATTTTGGGGTCGTCAACGAAGAGATGAGCGTAACCGACATCGACCCCGAAGCTTTGATTAATTTGATAACCAAAGCCCACCGAGATCCAGGTGCGGTCTTCTCCCGGTATGCGGGGTGTGCGGTGCTCGGCATCCGGGATCGGGGTTTCATCGTAGGCAACGCCGCCGCGGAAGGTCCAGGCACTGTTCATGCGGTAATCCACGCCGACAGAATAGCGCATGACGTCATCCCAGTTTTCGTCGACGACGGAATCCGGCTGGTTGGAGTCGTAGCCGATACGTAACTCGTCAAAGTTATCCCATCCGGTCCAGGTGGCGTCGGCCATTACCGACCACTTGCTGTTAAGGTCATGCCACACACTCAGGGATGCATTCTGCGGGAGATTGATGCTGGCGTGGATGTCTGTATCCACAAATATGCCGAACGGAGATAACTGTGGAATGGTGTTGGAGAATCTACCGTCGCCATTCAGTTTTTGCTGGACCTTGGAGCGATAGCTTAAGCCTACGCGGGTGCTGCTTGTCGGTTCGTACAATAGTCCCACGTTATAACCACCAGCCCAGTTGTCGCCTTCCACTTTGGCGAACCCGTCGGCGCTTTGAGGTGTCAGACCAGCACAATTTGCCGGATCGGCGCCAGGTACACCAAGGGCTTGAAGTTGTGCCAGCGTAGGTGCGCACAGGCTGCCCTGATCGATCGACTGGGTCAGTTTCGCATCAATGTACTGCAGGCTGATGCCGGCCCCGACAGAAAGTCTGTTGTTGACCTTGTAAGCTATTGAGGGGTTTATATTGACAGTGTGGACTTCTGATTCGATGGCGTGATACCGGCCTTTCCAGTCTTTATCATATTCGGTAGCAAGCCCAAAGGGTACGGTGATGCCGAGGCCGGCAAATAGACCGTTGCCCAGTGGTGCGGTGATATACAGGTTGGGTACCAGTCCATCCTGCCCGGCGTCACCCCCATTACCGCCGGAAACCGCACCGCCAAAAATATCCGTTGCAGTGCCATCAAACTTTGCCGATGGATCCACGTAGTGCAGACCGCCCACCACCTGCGCCGGAAGGCGAGTCATGCCTGCAGGGTTAAAGTAAACGGTTGATGCGTCGTTAGCGAAAGCAGCGCCACCGGCAAAGGCATTGCCCATCTGGCTGGCGCTTTGTTCTATCAAGGCAAAACCGCCAGCCATTGAAATGGATGAAAAAGTGGTCAGGATTCCGGCGCTGATAAGCCGCAGTGACGAAATACCGACAACGGATTTCTGCATGGGCTGCTTCTCCAGTTTGTTGCTTGGCCGCTACGAGAATTCAGCATACTTCCCTCAGGTGCTGTAATTCAAGTGCGAAACACGTATTGCGACATATTAGGAAGCTGCGCTAAGTATTAGTAAATGCTGATGTATTGGTGCCGGCATATATTTTGCTTTTTTTGCTTTGGACGATTGACAAAGTGTGGTGTTTTATTACATCTTTGTAGTTAATACCCCAAAAGCATGTTGTTAATTAGCAACATACGATAAAAAAGGGGGGCCACGAGACTAATGGACATGAGGAATGGAGATATGAGAAACATCCTGAAACGGGCGCTTGCATTGGCCGCAGTTACGGCCCTGCTAGCGGCACCAATGGCGCAGGCAACCAATGGATATTTCAAGATTGGTGCAGGTGCAAAGAACCGCGGCATGGCTGGCGCAGGTATCGCCTACGGACAGGACCCGATGGCAGCTGCTATTAATCCTGCGTCGATAGCTGAAGTGGAAGATAGCGTGGTAGCCGGCGTTGAGATTTTCAAGCCCAAGCGTAAGGGGCAGGTTGATGCCACAGGAATGCTTGTGCCGGATCTCGGTGGAGCAGGACCCCGGCAAGGTGCATACTCGAACGAACAGAGTCGTTCCAACGTGTTCTTTATCCCGAGTTTCGGTATTACCAAGGCCTGGAGTAACAAAATTACACTGGGTATGTCGGTTGCGGGCAATGGCGGTATGAATACCCGCTATGGTAACGCTGATACCGGCAACGGTAATATCTACGTCGATGCTTTCGCGCCGGTTATTGGCGACACAGCCACCTCGACTTTCCAGCCGGGACCCTCGGGCTTTGCCGGTTTACTCACTTTGCCCCCGCCTAATGGCTTCGGTGTTCCAACCGCAGTAGTAGATGGGCAGCTACCGAGTCTGTACCTGAACCCCAATAATACTCCGGCACTGGGCATTAACCTGGCTCAGGTGCTGATCTCACCAACGCTTACCTACAAAATTACACCCAATCACGCCATCGGTTTCGGGCCGGTGATCGGTTACCAGAGTTTCCGTTCCTACGGTCTCGGATTGTTCCAGGGGTTCTCCAGTGATCCGGGTAAAGTAACCAATAACGGCAATGACGACGCCCTGGGTGTTGGTGGGCAGATCGGCTACCAGGGACACATGGGCATGTTCTCATTTGGTCTCATGGGGCGTTCCAAGATCTATATGGATGAGTTCGACGACTACTCAGGCCTGTTTGCAGAGCAGGGTGATTTCGATATCCCGGCCATGTTTGGCGGTGGTATCGCACTTCATTTCGGTTCCAAACTGACCGTCGCTGTCGATGTATCCCGCATCATGTACAGTGATGTGAAGGCGATCAACAACGACGGGCCGACTGCAAATGAATTCTTCGGAGCATTTGTCGGCGCCCTCACCGGTAATCCTGCAGCAGTTTCCAACCCCCTCGGTACCAACGATGGTTGGGGTTTTGGCTGGGATGATGCGACGGTCTACAAGATCGGTGTCAATTACGCCTACAGCCCAACATGGACATTCCGTGCCGGCTTCAACTACTCTGAGATTCCTTACGATGATGATCAGGCGTTGTTTAATGTGCTGGCCCCGGCAACCGTAGAGAAACACGCTACGGTCGGTTTTACCTACATGGTAAATCCGGACACCGATTTCTCCATGACTTACATGCATGCCTTCAGGAATGATGTCGATAACACCTATACCGGTAGCGGGCCGTTTACCGGCTTCAGTTACGGCGCCAAGAATGACATGTACCAGAATGCGATCGAGGCGGCCTTTTCCTGGAAATTTTAATTGACTTGCAGTGTAAGCAGTTTTTGAGCCACTAAACTGAAAAGGGTCGTGTTTGTGCGACCCTTTTCATTATTTCTTGCTTGGGGTCGTAGTTTTAAACATATTTGTTTACGATGCATTGCGGCCATAGACCAAAGCGTTGAGGAGAGAAGGAATGAACATAATGAAACGAATAATTGCTGCATTCATGCTGGTGGGCTTGATGGCGGTGTCCTATTCGGGTTACGTACAGGCGGCTGAGAAATTCAAGCCATTCGTGCTTGCATCCAAAGGGTCGGGTGATTTTGATGCCAAGGTGGCTGCAACCAAAACAGCGTTAACCGGTGCTGGCTTCAAGATTATTGGTGAGTACAGTCCTTATTCGGGTACGTTTGTCGAGAACGCACAAGTAATTATCGTAACTAACGATGACCTGAAAAAAGTGGCATCAATGACGAAGTTCGGCGGGTTCGCGGCACCATGGCGTGTAGCCGTTACCCAGTCTGGTGACGAGATCCAGGTGGCGTACCCGAATCCCCTGTACATTGCTAACGCTTACCGTCTTAAATCAGACCTCAATGGTGTCAACGAAGCGCTTAAAGGCGCGCTGGGTGCCGAGGAAACATTTGGCTCCAAGAAGGGGCTGTCAGCTCGCAAGCTACGCAAATATCACTACACCTTCGGTATGGAATACTTCGATGATCCCTACGAGTTGGCCAGGCATGACAGCCACGATCAGGCACTGAAGGCTGTCGAAAAGAATCTGGCGGCTGGCGTGGCCGGAGTTACGCAGGTATATCGCCTGGACCTGTCTAATGATGTTTCCGTTTTCGGTGTGAGCCTCAAGGCGCCGAGTGAGGCAGAGAAAGATATGGATGACGCACATATCATGAGTGTTGTCGATTTTGAAGAGCTCAAGGGAACTTCATACCTGCCTGTCGAGATTATGGTTGACGGTAATGATGTTTATGCCCTGCACATGCGTTTTCGCATGGCGGTGCATTATCCAGACCTGAAAATGATGGGGAAAAACAGTTTCATGAATATTATGCCGAGCCCAAATGCTATTCAGGCGGCTCTTACAGCTGCTGCTGGAGGTAAATAGTAAAACGGTTTGTTTTAAAAATCGGCTGAAACCCCGCCCAGGCGGGGTTTTTTTATGGGCGGTGTAATCCATGGGTTGATTTGGTTGGCGTGGTGCAGCAACCGGCTGGTATGTCAGTAGATTTACTGTTTAAGATTTGCCGTTGGTGGTCGTAATAATGGACAGGCGTAAAGGCATGTTGCCAGCGGAGTCTACAACGTTCGGGGAATGATCGAGTCAATTATGAAACCTAGTATCTTACGTAACTTATTGATTGGATGTGTATCTTTTGGTCTGGTGATGGGGTCGGTGTTTCCGATATTCGCCGACTTCTTCGTAGAATGGAAAGAAGGCATGTATGGCTGGTTCTATGCAGCCTGCATGATTGCCGGAGTGGGTTGTGGCAGCGCTATCTACGGACTGGTACACGTGTTACTTCTGAAGCGGTTGAAACGTATCTCAGAGATTGCCAGTGCCATCAGCGAGAACGATATCTCTCACACCTGCGAAATGGAGAGCCATGACATGATTGGCGAGATCATCGATGCGTTTAACATGATGGCATCGAATCTACGCGACATGATTGGTCAGATCAGTGGCGCTACTACCCAGTTAGCCGCTGCTGCAGAACAGACGTCCACGATCACTGATGAAACCAGTCGCGGTGTGCAGGCGCAGCAGGCCGAGATCGACAGTATTGCTTCGGCGATGGACGAGATGACCAGTACCGTGCAGGAAGTGGCGCGTAATGCAGCCGACGCTTCAAATGCGGCAGATGCTGCGGACAGTGAGGCCAAGACCGGAGCACTGGTGGCAACTGAAGCTATTGGCGGTATCGATTCGCTGGTTACCGAAGTTGATGCGGCAGCCAGTGTGATTCGCAACCTGGAACAGGAAAGTGAAAATATCGGTTCCGTGCTTGACGTTATCCGCGGCATCGCGGAGCAGACAAATCTGCTGGCCCTTAATGCCGCTATCGAGGCAGCGCGCGCTGGTGAGCAGGGGCGTGGATTTGCGGTAGTTGCCGATGAGGTTCGCACACTTGCCAGCCGTACCCAGCAATCTACCCAGGAAATACAGGACATGATTCAGCGGTTGCAAAGCGGTGCAGGCAATGCGGTTAAGGTCATGGAAGGCGCGCAGGGCAAGGCGCAGGAAAGTTCCGATCTGGTCGAAAAGGCGGCGGAGTCACTGGCGATGATTGCCGGATCGGTTTCGGCTATCAATGACATGAACACTATGATTGCCAGCGCAGCGGAGGAGCAGAGTGCTGTGGCGGCAGAAATGCAAAGCAATATGGGAAATATTCGTGAGGTCGCTGACCGTTCTGCTGAGGGTGCGCAGCAGACCGCCCAGGCCAGCGAGGAGCTGGCCCGTCTGGCGGCTGAACAGCAGGCTTTGATGGGACAGTTCAGGATGTAGCTTCGCTACGCGGGTAGCGGCAAGATTGAAACCGGGCCTGCGGCCCGGTTTTTTTGTGTGCAAAAACGAAGTTAGTCCTGTATCGTTCCCCGCCTGATCAATAAAACTTATTGCATCTAAAAATTTCTGTGTGCGCGCCAGCGAGCGCCAATATTCAAGGGTAGCAAGGGTTTGTAATCATGGCAGATCGGAGATTGCAGGTTTTTCATACGGTCGCTCGCCTGTTAAGTTTCACCAAGGCGGCGGAAACGTTGCATATGACCCAGCCAGCGGTCACTTTTCAGGTGCGTCAGCTTGAGGAACATTTCAATACGCGTCTGTTCGATCGTACCCACAACCGCATCAGCCTGACCGAGGCTGGCAAACGGGTATTCGAATATTCCGACCGCATTTTCGAGCACTATGCGGAAATGGAAAGTGCCGTTCGCGAAATGACCGGTGACGTCAGTGGTGTGCTGATGATTGGTGCGAGTACCACTATCGCCGAGTACCTGCTGCCGGCCCTGCTGGGCGACTTCAAGAAAAAGTATCCTGACGTTAATGTGCAGTTGAAGGTGTCCAATTCAGACGGCATCGTGCACATGGTGGAAAATAACGTTATTGATCTGGGTGTGGTCGAGTCACCGGTGATGAACAAGAACCTGGTGGTCGAAGTATGTCGTATCGATCAGCTGGTCGCCGTGGTAACTCCTGGACATCCGCTGGCAGACCGCACGTCAGTTAGCATCGGCGACCTGCTTGAACACCCTTATATATGTCGTGAAGAAGGGTCGGGTACCCGTGAAGTGATCGCCGAATATATGACTCAGCAGGGCGTTAATGCCGGGCAGGTTCAGCTGACCATGGAACTGGGTAGTCCGGAATCAATCAAGGGCGCTGTGGAAGCGGGAATGGGTGTTTCCATTATTTCCCTGGCGACAGTACAGAAAGAGCTCAAGCTTGGTACCCTGGTGGCGCTGACTATGGAGCCTTCTCTGGATCGCCCATTTTCCTTTGTTCACCAGAAACAGAAATTCCGCCATCGCGCCATGGATGAATTGCTGGAGTTTGCGCGAAGTTACTGTAAATCCCACCCCGAAGCTGTTTAAAATGTGGCATGACGCCAGAACAGAAAGACACATTTTTCAACCTTATTGAAGGGCTTTCGGCGGTAGACCAGGCCGCCGTTATCAGCTTCGCAGAATTCCTTTCCAGCCGTAACGGTTCCTTGCCGTTGACGGTGCCCGGTTTTTCCGAGCCAGCACCACCCGTTGAAATTCCCGAACCGGAAAGTATTCCGCGGCCTGAAGACGAAAAAGTCGTAGCTGCAGTCAAGCGGCTGTCAAAAACCTATTTCATGCTCGATAAGAAAAAAATGCTGGGAGAGACCTCTGACCTGGTGACCCAGCACATCATACAACGGCGGGACGTCGTCGAAGTGATTGACGAGCTGGAGGCGGTGTTCAGCAGGGAGTATCAGTTGCTCAAAGATGGTGAACCGGACTGATGGAACTCATCCGCAAATGGTTTCAGCGCATATTGTCCGATCCACAGGCGGTGATACTGGCGTTGCTGCTGGTGTTCGGCTTTGTCGTGGTGCTCACCATGGGGCAGATGCTGGCACCAGTACTTGCGGCCCTGGTGCTGTCCTACTTGCTTGATGGAGTGGTAGTGGTTCTGCAGGCACGCGGCATGCCGCGCCTGATGGCAGTTGTGTCGGTATTCGTGGTATTCATGATGTTTCTGGCTTTTACGCTGCTGGGGTTGTTGCCGCGCCTGTCCTACCAGGTGACACAGCTGGTGAATCAGCTGCCCAGTATTATTGGCAAGGGGCAGGAAGTCATTATGCAGCTGCCGACACGCTATCCGGATTTGTTCAGCGAGGCGCAGGTGCAGGATATTATCAACACCATTCGTGCTGAGCTGGCCGGGCTCGGTCAACGTGTGGTATCGATGTCAATTGCTTCCGTGGTTGGCATTATCACCTTGCTGGTGTACCTGGTGCTGGTACCGGTACTGGTTTTCTTTTTACTCAAGGACAAGCAGCGCATCATGGACTGGATCACCGCCTACCTGCCGCGCGACCGGGCGCTGAGTACCCGCGTCTGGCGGGAGGTGAATGGCCAGATTGCCAATTATGTACGCGGTAAAATCTGGGAAATCCTGATTGTCGGATCTGTCACTCATGTGACTTTCCTGCTCATGGGGCTGCAGTACTCGGTACTGCTGGCCACACTGGTTGGATTGTCGGTGGTGATTCCATACATTGGCGCAGCGGTTGTAACACTGCCTATCGCGGCCATTGCATTCTTTCAGTGGGGCTGGAGTCCTGAATTCGGGTACATCCTGGTGGCCTACGGCATTATCCAGGCACTGGATGGCAACGTGCTGGTGCCACTGCTGTTCTCAGAGGTTGTCAACTTGCACCCGGTGGCGATAATTATAGCCGTGCTGGTGTTTGGTGGGCTGTGGGGTTTCTGGGGCGTTTTCTTTGCGATTCCACTGGCGACGCTGGTGAAGGCGGTGTTAGGCTCCTGGCCACGCGGCGAGCAGATCTTGCCGCCGCCAGACGATTATAAAACTTCCGAAGCGTAGTCAGCTAACCTGGATCGTTCACCGCGGGTCAGGATGATATGACCGCTGTGTGACCAGCTCTTGAAGCGGTCGACCACAAAGGTGAGGCCTGAGCTGGTTTCCGTAATGTAAGGCGTGTCTATCTGTCCGACGTTGCCCAGGCAGACAACCTTGGTGCCGGGTCCGGCGCGGGTGACGAGTGTTTTCATTTGTTTCGGGGTGAGGTTCTGTGCCTCGTCAAGAATCAGGTATTTGTTCAGGAAGGTGCGGCCGCGCATGAAATTCATGGAGCGGATCTTGATGCGGTTGCTGAGCAGGTCGTTGGTTGCGGCGCGGCCCCAGTCGCCACCGACGTCGGATCGTGTCAGTACCTCTAGATTATCCATTAGCGCGCCCATCCAGGGGGTCATTTTTTCTTCTTCGGTGCCTGGCAGGAAGCCGATGTCTTCACCTACCGGCACCGTGACACGGGTCATGATGATGTCCTTGTAGCGGTTATCCTCGAGCGTCTGGGTGAGTCCGGCGGCCAGTGCCAGCAATGTCTTGCCGGTTCCGGCAGTACCTACCAGGCTGACAAAGTCGACCTCGGGATCCATTAGAAGATTGAGGGCGAAGTTCTGCTCACGGTTACGTGCATTAATGCCCCAGACAGTGTGCTTCGAACCCCGGTAATCGATTGCCGTTTCGAGGACGGCGCTTTCCCCGTGGACATCGCGTACCAGTGCTTCGAAGCCGTGTTCTTCAGGCATGAAGACACATTCGTTGGAATTCCAGGATTCAACCAGCGGTCCGGTCAGCCGGTAGTAGTTTCGACCGTCCTTCTGCCAGGATTCCAGTGTGTCACCGTGTGCCTGCCAGAAGTCACCAGGAAGTTCACTTGATCCGGAGAACAGTAGATTGACATCTTCAAGTACACGATCGTTGAAGTAGTCCTCGGCGTGGATGCCGATAACAGCCGCCTTGATGCGCAGGTTGATATCCTTGGACACCAGCGTGACTGTCAGGTCCGGGTGTTCATTTTGCAGTGCGAGTGCAGTAGCGAGGATATTATTGTCAGGTTTGTCGCCGGGTAGTGCTTCGGGCAGGGAACTGCTCAGGGTGTGAGTCTGGAAAAACAGGCGGCCACCACCGTTATTACCGATTTCCTCAACCAGGCCGCGGGTGTTCAGCGGAATGCCTTTCTCAATGTCTTCGGTACCGGCGCTCTGCATCATTTCGTCGATAAAACGGCTGACCTGGCGGACGTTGCGGGCGACTTCCGACAGGCCTTTCTTGCCAGCGTCCATTTCTTCCAGAACGATCATGGGCAGGTAGACATCGTGTTCCTGGAAACGGAACAGCGCCGTGGGGTCATGCATCAACACATTGGTGTCGAGAATGAAGAGACGTTTTGAATCGGCGACAGCTTTGGGCATTTAATTAAATAACCGTAGTTTGCAGGTCGGGTTGGCGGGGCTTGATCCAGTAGGCATAGCGCTATGCTGCGTCCACTCGCTGTGAGCTAACAAGCCTGCGGGTTCTCTTTCAGGCATTGCCACGATTAAGTTCGCGCACGGCTTCCAGCACTTCGTCAACGTGGCCGGCGACCTTGACCTTACGCCACTCGCGGCGCAGTTTGCCGTCTGGCCCTACCAGAAATGTGCTGCGTTCAATGCCCATGACTTTGCGGCCGTACATGTTTTTTTCCTTGATGACATCGAACAGCTTGCAGAGCGTTTCGTCCGGGTCAGACAACAATTCGAAAGGGAATGCCTGTTTGGCCTTGAACTTTTCGTGTGAGTTGATGCTGTCGCGCGATACGCCGATGACCAGCGTTTTGTTACGTTTGAATTTGGCGTGGTTGTCGCGAAAATCCTGGCCCTCCAGTGTACAGCCGGGAGTTGCATCTTTTGGGTAGAAGTAGATGACCAGATTTTTACCCTTGGCATCGGCGAGCCGGAAAACCTGTTCACCTGTAGAGTCGGCTTTGAATGCAGGGACTTTTTTGCCAATTTGCGCCGTGGCCATGGTTAACCTTTCATCGGCTCGATAACAGCATCGAGGTTTAGCTGGTCGCAAACATCAAGAAATTCTTCGCGCAAGCCGGCGATCTGGGTTTCGCCGGGGACATCCAGAACCATGTGCACTGAAAACATCTGTGTGCCGGTGTGAGCGGCTGAGTAATTGGATGTTGAAAGGTCCTGAATGTTAATGCCCCGCTGGGAAAAGAAATTCGCCAGGTTGTGGACAATGCCCGGGTGGTCGAGGGCAACCACGTCGACCGCGTAGGGCAGCAAGGCTCCTGCCGGTTTCTTTTGCTCGGTGCGCTTGAGGCTGATGGTCATGCCCAGTCGCTCCTGCACCTGCTCGATCTGGTCTTCCAGCTTGGCCAGACTGTTCCACTGGCCTTCGATGAGCAGCAGTACAGCAAATTCCCCGCCCAGTACCGTCATGCGGCTGTCGGCGATATTGCAACCGCTGTCCAGGATCCAGCCGGCTAAACTATCTACCAGTCCTGGCCGATCTTCGCCGATTGCGGCGATCACTAGCTGATTGCTCATGAACTACTTATGACTCCGGTCTGCCACTTCAATAAGGAAATCCGTAAACGGTATCCAAAAGCCTACCACTATTCCAGTTCGACAGCACGTAGCTGTGCGGCGGCCTCTTCCGGACTTATGGTGCTGACAAACAGGCCGGAGCCCAGTTCAAATCCTGTCGGTATGCTGGTGCGTGGGCAGATTTCCAGGTGCCAGTGATAGCTGTCATTACAGTTTGAGAAATCATTGTTATGCGGTATCGAGTGCAGGAAGAAATTGTACTGGGCGCCGCCAATAACGGCATCGAGTCGTGCCATGGCGCGTTTCAACACCCTGGCAAGGTCGTCACGCTGCGCGTCGCTAATCGCGATAAAGTCGCTCTGGTGAACGAGAGGCAGGATATGAACTTCCCATTCATAGCGGCTGGCGAACGGTTTGATAGCAACGAAATGTTTGCCGCGTTCGATTACGTACTGTCCAACATTGATTTCACGACGTACCGAGCCTGACTCACGGTCATAGATTTTGGCTTCGAAGGTGAGCGCCTCGTCAATCAGTGAGCAGAAAATACACTGACGGTTTTTTTCGTAATACTGACGGCTGTGAATCACCTCGCTGTAAACATTCTCGGGCACCACCGGCATGGCGATTACCTGGCTGTGGGTATGCGGAATACTTGCGCCGGCGGCAGGACCGAAATTCTTGAATATCAGTACGTATTGAATGCGTTCGTCGGCTTCGTAGAGCGCGCGAATACGGTCGCGGTACATGCCGATCAGTCGAAACAGGTGATCCTCGGACATGTCCTGAATGGCAATGCCGTGTTCGGGATGATCGATGATGACCTCGTGCCGACCGTAGCCATCGATGGCCTGCTGGAGTCCGAATACCAGGTTGGTCGAGGTGCTGTCGTCGCCCAGTACCGGATACAGGTTTTCCACTACCCGAACCTGCCAGTTCTCGTCGCTGGGCGAAGTGGCAACCGTGGGGGGCGTCATGTGCTCGTTACCAGTACAGAAAGGGCAACGTTCGACGTGCTTGCGGGTATCTCGTGGTGCTGGCGCTTCTTCCTTGCGCGGACGCATACCGCGTGCCGTGGAGACCAGTACCGATTCGCTCGGCACAATCGGGTTGATGCGGATTTCGCGGATGCTGTCGTCTGCAGTGCTCATGGTGGCTTTTCGCTGGCTGGTGGTCCGGGGGCAAAATTATCGCGCTCCGGGGGCTAAATGACAGACAGGGCTATTAACAGAGGCATTAAGTGGGTTAATTGGTCGGGTGAGCTGTCTTGTCACCGGCTGGCCGGAAACGTACCATGCGCAATTGTTTTGTGGTTCGGAGCGGTTCATGTTTCACGGCAGTATGGTGGCATTGGTGACGCCCATGCGCGAAGACGGTGCGGTCGACCAGGATAGCCTGGAAGCGCTCGTCGAGTTTCATATTGCCGAAGGTACCGACGCCATCGTTGCTGTGGGTACCACCGGTGAATCAGCGACCATCAACGAGCAGGAACATTGTGAGCTGCTGCGGCAGTTTGTGGATATTGCTGCCGGACGTATTCCTGTCATTGCCGGTACCGGCGCCAATTCCACACGCGAAGCCATAGATTTAACCCGTTGTGGCATGCAGGCCGGTGCCGACGCCTGTCTGCTGGTTACTCCTTATTACAACAAGCCGACCCAGGAAGGACTCTACCAGCACTACAAACTGATTGCCGAAACGGTGCCAATTCCGCAGATTCTGTATAACGTGCCGGGGCGTACCGCCTGCGACATGTTGCCGGAAACCGTGGCACGCCTGGCGCCGATCGCCAACATTGTTGGTATCAAGGATGCTACCGGCGATTTGGAGCGCGGCCGCCAGTTACTGCAACTCTGTGGCGATCAATTAGACGTTTACAGTGGTGACGACGCGACGGCCATGGAACTGATGCTTATGGGGGCGAGGGGAGATATTTCGGTGACGGCCAATGTGGCACCACGCGCCATGCAAGCGATGTGCGCGGCTGCTCTGGCGGGTGACCGCGCCATGGCTGAGACGCTCGACCTGCCCCTGCGCGGTTTGCATCAGGATCTGTTTATTCAATCCAGCCCGATACCGGTGAAGTGGGCACTGCATGAAATGGGATTGGTCCCGCCAGGCATGCGCTTGCCACTGACGCCCCTCGAACCCGCATACCACGATCGGGTTCGGGCTGCCATGCAACAGGCCGGCGTTGCCCTGACCGCTGATGCCTGAATTGAAACACACTGGAACACAATTTATGTACCGAATCATCTCAGCAAGCCGGCGCTGCCTGCCCCTGGTTTTGTTACCCATGCTGGCAAGTTGTAGCTGGCTGGATCGGACTTTTCCGGATAAAAGCCAGGATTACAAGACGGCTGAACCTACCCAGTCCCTGGAGGTGCCGCCTGATCTGACAACAACGCCAACGACAGATGCGCTGGTGGTGCCTTCTGGTCCAGCCACATTGTCCGGTTATACCAGCGCCCGTGAATCACTTGGCAAGCAGTCTGGTGCGGCCGGAGATCTGATCGTCGATCCTGATGCCCTGAGCTTTCAGCGTGATAAGGATCTGGCCTGGCTGGTGGTCAAGGGTGAACCCTCTTCAGTATGGCCTGTGGCGCGCGAATTCTGGATTGAGGACGGCTTCTTTATCATGCGCGAAGACCCTGCACTGGGTACGCTGGAAACTGATTGGAAGGAGAATCGTGCGGCCATTCCACAGGACCCCGTCCGTCGTTTGATCAGCCGGGTCTACGAAAATGCGTACTCTTCGGCATACCGTGATCGATACCGGATGCGGCTGGAGCGCGGCGAGAAGCCAGGCACCACCGAGGTATTTATCAGTCATCAGGGCGTCGAGGAAATTGTGGTATCCGCCGACGAGGCTCAGGCCGACACCAAGTGGGGGCCTCGTCCAGCTGATCCCGGCATGGAATCGGAAATGCTCAAGCGCATGATGATTTTCATGGGTGTACGCCCCGAGCTGGCGGAACAACAACTGGCTGCCGAAGAGCCGCGGGAGGCGCGTGCCGAGCTGATACAGCAGGATAGCGGTCAGGCCACGCTGGTAGTACGTGATGATTTCGATAAAGCCTGGCGTAACGTGGGTATCGTGCTCGACCGGGTTGGCTTTGCGGTCGAGGATCGCGATCGTTTACAGGGCCTTTATTATGTGCGCTATAACGACCCGCTCGGCAGTGACAAAGACACTGGCCTGCTATCCAAGCTGGCATTCTGGTCGAGCAATGATGAACAGGTTGAGAACTACCAGATCAAGCTGAGTGATGACGGCGCGGATACGCGTATTGTGGTGCTGAATGAAGCCGGTGATCCCGAGCAGTCGATTACGGCGGTGCGGATACTCAACCTGCTGTACGACGAGTTGAAGTAAGCAATCACTATGAGGTTTGCCTCGCTCGGCAGCGGCAGCAAGGGTAATGCCATGCTGGTTGAAGCTGGCGATACCCGTGTACTGGTTGACTGTGGATTTTCCTGTACCGAGACTGAAAAACGGCTCGCCAGGCTCGGCGTTGAAGCCGATAATCTGGATGCGATTCTGGTGACTCACGAGCACAGTGATCACATATCAGGGGTGGCACGTCTATCACGACGTTATGGTTTGCCGGTCTGGATGACCGCGGGGACCGAGGCGGTACACAAGGGTGGAGAGCTCTCCAGGTGGCACTGTATCAACAGTCATCAGCAGTTTGTTGTCGGCGACCTCCAGGTGCAGCCATTTCCTGTTCCGCATGATGCCCGCGAGCCCTGCCAGTTCGTTTTTTCCGACGGTAAGCGCCGTCTGGGTTTATTAACCGATGTCGGTAGCATCACGCCCCACATGATTGCTGCACTGGACGGGCTGGATGCCCTGGTTCTGGAGTGCAACCACGATCCTTCCATGCTTGCTGCCGGGCCTTATCCACCCAGTCTGAAACAGCGGGTGGGCGGTCCTTATGGCCACCTGAGTAACCAGCAAGCCGCTGAATTATTAGAAAAAATTAATACCTCCAGCTTGCAGCATCTGGTCGCGGCACATATCAGCGAAAAGAATAATCTGCCGCAACTGGCGTTTGATTGCCTGATGGCAGCAGTAGCTAACAATATGGGCGCAATCATCGTGGCAAACCAGCCTGATGGCATGCCCTGGCTGGGAATTGATTAGCCTTTCAGCTGTACGGAAGTTCACTTAAAGTTTGTCCATTCCCCGCCAATAACCCTAGTAGCCAGTGATTGGCTAAGGAGCAGGGATGTCTCCCGGCATCTGCCAGGCTCCTAAATTAAAGGACAAATAGAGGGACTACATGGTGTTTGGCTTTCTAAAACTTTCCAATCTGCCCGTCAGACAGAAGGTCTGGGGGGGATTCGGTATTTTGCTGGCGCTGCTGCTGCTGGTATCGGCAGTTTCCTATCGCAGTCTGTTTCAGGTCGAAGATGAACTGGCGGTGGTAGTTGAGGAGCTGCAGCCCACCATGCTCGCTTCGCAGGACCTGTCGCAGGCACTGGACCGCGCCGCAGCGGCACTCGGCCTGTATATGCTTTCCCAGGAGAAATCCGCCCAGGTCGAATATCAACAGTCCCTCGTTGAGGTCGATAGCACCCTGGCGACACTGCAGCGACATTTGAACCTAAGCGATGACCCAAAAATCAAGCAAGTGGTGCAGCAGCTGGAGACATATGTTGCAAGCTTCAAATCCTACGAAAAGCGCATGATCAGCCTGGTTGGGGATGAAATGGCCAATATGGCCGGTCTGAGCTATGCAGCTCAGAATGTGAATCCCGTCAGTCAGCAAATGCTTCAGGCCACTGGCGAAATGCTGATGAGCGAGTTTGAACAGAGTGCCAACGAAGAACGGCGGGCAATACTTAATGAGATTCACGAGTTACGTTACTATTGGGCGAATGTGATGAACGGCGTGCGCGCCTATATTGCCTTCCGTGGTGAGCGCTCCCTGTCGGAAATCAGTCTCTATATGGATGCCGTTAACGATAAAATTGAGAAGATCGCTGCCTACGAAGATGAATTGACCTTCGAGCAGAGCGAGGGACTGTCCAGTTTTATCGCATCGAAGGAAAAGTTTGAGTTCAACTTCAAGGAGTTACGCGCCATTGGTGATTCAGGTGGCTGGCGTACTGATATCAGTCTGATTCGCTCCGAGATTCGGCCGCTGCTGGCGGATATCAATACAGAGCTTGTGGCGCTGGTTGACAGTCAGCGTGTGCTGGCGACGGAAACCAGCACTGCACTGCTCGAGGATCTGCATGATGATGCCAGTTTTATCGCTGTCTTGTGTTTGCTCGGGCTGGTTGCAGGCGTGCTGGTTGCCACATTTACAAGTCATCAAATCACCACGCCGATTCTGCAATTGAAGGATATTCTCGAAGACATGGCCAAGGGTAACGGGGATCTTACCCAGCGCGTCAAGCTGGCTTCGGGCGATGAACTCGGTCAGGCGTCTGATTATTTCAACCAGATGATGTCCGGATTACAGGAAATGGTCATCGAGATCGCCAATGCCTCCGGCCAGGTGGAACGGGGTGTCGAGCAGACCAGCGAACGTGTTGCCGGTGTGCAGGCAAACGTGGTTCAGGGTGCCGAGCGTACCCGTGAGACGGCAGCGGCGACTGAGCAGATGTCCGCGACCAGTGCTGAAATAGCACGGAATGCCGAAACAGCGGCCGGTGAGGCCGTGCAGGCACGCTCCCAGGCAGATGAAGGCAGTAGTGCCATGCAGCTGATGGCCGATAAAGCGCAGGATATGGCAGCGCAGATTGGTCAGCTGCAGCAAAGTGTGGATACCATCGAAGCCAAGGGTCAGTCCATGCACAAGATGATCGGTGCAATTAACGAAATCGCCGAACAGACCAATCTGCTGGCCCTTAATGCCGCCATTGAAGCTGCGCGGGCGGGCGAAGCCGGGCGTGGATTTGCTGTAGTAGCCGACGAGGTCAGACAGCTGGCGTCCAAGACACAGCAGTCAACTGCGCAGATCCGTGAGCTGCTGGACAGTAACCAGCGGTCCAACCGTGAATTGGTCGACTCCATGGGGCAGGTAGTGGAATCAAGTGGTTCGATGCTGCAAACCGTAGGTGACACCAGTCAGGTCATAGAGCACATGACTGGCAGCGTCAATTTGATGAATGATATGGTGGTGCAGATTTCAGAGGCTGCTCAGCAACAGTCCCAGGTGAGTAGCGAGATTGCCCAGAACGTCGAGATCCTGTCGGTCAAAGAAACTGAAAACGCCGAGTGGATGGGAGCCTGTAACCAGGAACTCCAGGAGCTGACCAATACAGCGACAAGCCTGAACCAGGTAGTCGGCAGCTTCAAAATATAGTCAATTGGCGGCGCCCGCGTGGCGTCGCCTGTCTGTACCCGTCTGCGGGCATCCAGTATCATTGCTGGCTTTCCAACGGGCCGCGATTCTCACACAGCGGCTCAGCCAGATTGAGACTGTCCATGCTGCAATTGCCCGGCACCAATGCCTTTTCCGATTTCCGTCTAGCCAAGCTTACATCACGCGTCCGGCGAGCTGTCAGTCCAATCAGCAGGGTGGCAGCCCAATACATTCATTTTGTCGATCTTGAAGAAGGCCTTGATGAGACGGGGAACACTACGTTGCGGCAATTGCTGGGCGAAGCGGCTGAACCTAAAAGTGGCGCTGCCTACAGCTGTTGGGTTGTGCCACGCGTAGGAACCATATCACCCTGGTCGAGCAAGGCCAGCGACATTGTGCACAATTGCGGGCTCGCCAATGTGCGGCGTATCGAACGTGGTATCCGGTTTGATGTATGGCTGGACGGCCCGGGACAGCTTGATGCCGACAGCATCAGCGCGCTGCATGCATTGGTGCACGATCGTATGACCGAGTCAGTGCTGCAAAGTGCTGACGAGGCTGCCCGTTTGTTTAGTCAGGCGGAGCCAGCACCGCTGGTCAGAGTCGATATTCTTCAGGGCGGGCGGGATGCCCTGCTGGTGGCGAACCGGGATATGGGCCTGGCGCTGTCCGATGACGAAATCGATTATCTGGTGGACAGTTTTACCGGTCTGGGACGAAACCCCACTGATGTCGAACTGATGATGTTTGCCCAGGCCAATTCCGAGCACTGTCGGCACAAAATTTTCAATGCTAACTGGATTATCGACGGTGATGAAAAGGGCACCACCCTGTTCAACATGATTCGGGCCAGCTACAAAGCCAGTCCAGACGGTATTCTTTCTGCCTACGAAGACAATTCTGCTGTCATCAGGGGGCACCGGGTCAAACGCATGATCGTTGATCCCGCCACGGGCGAATACCGTGCCGATGACGAGGATGCGCATATCCAGATCAAGGTGGAAACACATAACCACCCGACTGCGATTTCACCCTTCCCGGGTGCTGCAACCGGCGCTGGTGGTGAAATTCGCGATGAGGGTGCGACCGGACGGGGCTCGAAACCCAAGGCCGGCCTGTGCGGGTTTTCCGTCTCAAATCTGCAAATCCCCGGTTTTGCACAGCCCTGGGAAACGGATTACGGCAAACCATCACGCATTGTCTCAGCTATGGAGATTATGATCGATGCTCCACTTGGAGCAGCGGCCTTCAACAACGAGTTCGGCCGCCCCAATATTTGCGGCTACTTCCGTACTTTTGAGGAAAAGGTTCCCGGGCCGAATGGCGAGGAAGTGCGTGGTTATCACAAGCCCATCATGATCGCCGGTGGTTACGGCAATATTCGTGCGGAGCATGTCGAGAAAAATGCTATCCCCGTTGGCGCGCAGATTATCGTACTGGGTGGGCCGGCCATGCTGATCGGTCTGGGTGGCGGTGCGGCTTCATCCATGTCCAGCGGAGCCAGCTCCGAGGACCTGGATTTTGCGTCTGTGCAGCGCGGTAACCCGGAGATGGAGCGTCGCTGCCAGGAAGTCATTGACCGTTGCTGGTCGATGGGCGAAGACAATCCGATTATTTCAATTCATGATGTCGGTGCCGGTGGCCTGTCGAATGCGGTGCCGGAACTTGTCAACGACGCCGGGCGCGGCGGTCGTTTTGAGTTGCGTGCCGTACCCAATGATGAACCGGGCATGTCGCCCATGCAGATCTGGTGCAATGAGTCCCAGGAACGCTATGTGCTTGCCGTATCTCAAGAGCATATGGAGATGTTTCAGGCGCTTTGCGAGCGGGAGCGCTGTCCCTACGAAGTGCTGGGTGAAGCCACGGCAGAACAGGACCTGGTGCTGGGAGACGGCTATTTCGATAACGCGCCCATTGATTTGCCGCTGGCCCTGTTACTTGGCAAGCCGCCAAAGATGCTGCGCGATGTGCACCACAAGACGTTTGCCAAGCCCGAGTTGCAGCTGCCTGATGATATCACTGACATCGCCTACCGTATTCTGCGGTTACCGGCGGTCGCAAGTAAACAGTTCCTGGTTACTATCGGCGATCGCTCGGTTACGGGCCAGGTTACACGCGACCAGATGGTCGGGCCCTGGCAGGTGCCGGTAGCTGATGTCGCAGTGACTTGTGCGGACTATAGCGGGTATGTCGGCGAGGCGATGGCGATGGGCGAGCGTGCTCCTGTCGCACTGGTGGAGCCTGCAGCTTCCGGCCGCCTGGCTGTGGGTGAGGCGATCACCAACCTTGCAGCAGCGCGAATTAATACGCTGACCGATATCAGCCTGTCAGCAAACTGGATGGCGCCAGCCGGGCACCCCGGTGAAGATGCTGCGTTATTCGATACCGTGAAGGCCGTGGGCGAGGAGCTTTGTCCGCGACTGGGTATTGCTATCCCGGTGGGCAAGGATTCGTTATCCATGAAAACCGTCTGGCAGGAGGATGGTAAAGACAAGTCTGTTACTGGTCCGCTGTCATTGATTATCACTGCCTTCGCGCCTGTTGCAGACGTGCGTCGTACCTTGACGCCTGAATTGCAGCAAGCGGTGGGTGACACTGACCTGATCCTGATTGATCTGGGCAAAGGACGGAATCGTCTGGCTGGTTCGGCCCTTGCACAGGTCTACAAGCAGCTCGGTCATCACGCTCCCGACCTGGATGATCCTGGTGCGCTGGTATCGATGTTCGAGTGTATACAGGATCTCAATCAGTCTGGCCTGTTGCTCGCCTACCATGACCGATCAGATGGTGGATTGTTCACGACCCTGTGCGAAATGAGCTTTGCCGCGCACTGCGGTATCGATATACGGCTCGACGATCTTGGTGACGATGCGCGGGCGGCCTTGTTCAGCGAGGAGCTCGGCGCCGTTGTGCAGGTGCGTCACTGCGATACGGATACTGTGCTGGAAACACTGCGTGAAGCGGGGCTCGGTCGGCACAGCCACGTGCTGGGCAGTTTGCGTGACGATGACCACATTGTTATCCAGTTTGCCGGTAAGCCACTGTTCGACGAAAAGCGTATTGATCTGCAACGCGCGTGGGCGGAAACCAGTTACCAGATGCAGGTGCTGCGCGATAATGCTGATTGCGCCGAGCAGGAATACCAGCGCTTGCTGGACAGCAGCGACCCTGGTATGCAGCCGCGCCTGAGTTTCGATCCGGACAACGTGCTGGCTGCGCCCATGCAGGCCAGCGGTGCGCGGCCCCGTATGGCTATTCTGCGCGAGCAAGGTGTTAATGGTCAGGTGGAAATGGCAGCGGCGTTTGAGCGTGCCGGTTTTGCCTGTGTCGATGTGCACATGAGTGATGTGATAGCCGGACGTAACGATTTGACAGGGTTTTCCGGGCTGGTCGCCTGCGGCGGTTTTTCCTATGGCGATGTGCTGGGTGCCGGTCAGGGCTGGGCGCGGTCGATACTGTTCAATCCACGGGCACGCGACGCTTTCGAAGCCTTTTTCAGTCGCAGTGACACCTGGGGGCTGGGGGTATGTAACGGTTGTCAGATGATGTCTGCATTAAAAGATATCGTGCCGGGTGCAGCCCACTGGCCGCGCTTTGTACGCAATGAGTCAGAACAATTTGAAGCACGATTCTCCATGGTTGAAGTTCTGCCCTCGCCATCCATTCTGTTACAGGGTATGGCAGGTTCGCACCTGCCAATCGCTGTAGCTCATGGAGAAGGCCGCGCCGCGTTTGATTCCAACAGTACGATAACCGCTGCATCGACTGATAACACGATCGCACTGCGCTACGTCGATCACTATGGCGAAGCCACTGAAATTTATCCGCTGAACCCCAATGGTTCACCGGGTGGCATCACCGGGCTGACAACTGATGATGGTCGTTTCACCATTATGATGCCGCACCCGGAACGTGTGTTCCGTGGTGTCCAGAACTCGTGGCGCCCCGATGACTGGGGTGAAGACGGGCCCTGGATGCGCATGTTCCGAAATGCACGTAGTCACATCGGCTAGCCAGGTTTTGTTTGGGGATTTCTGCTTGCGTCATCGAATCCCCTGGCGGGAATTGAGGTATTTGATCAGACGTTTCATTGGCTGAAAGCCTGAAATCAAAGGCTTGCGTGCCTAGCTCAAGCGTTTGTACTTAATTCGATGCGGCTGGTCTGCAGCTTCACCCAGGCGACGTTTACGGTCGGCTTCGTAGTCGGCGTAATTGCCTTCGAACCATTCCACATGACTGTCGCCTTCGAAGGCGAGAATATGTGTGGCGATGCGGTCAAGGAACCAGCGGTCATGTGAAATAACCACGGCACAGCCCGGGAAGTCGAGCAGCGCCTCTTCGAGTGCACGCAAGGTTTCAACGTCCAGGTCGTTGGTCGGCTCGTCGAGCAGCAGCAGGTTGCCGCCGCTCTTCAGCAGCTTGGCCAGGTGTACGCGGTTGCGTTCACCGCCGGACATATCTCCGACACGTTTCTGTTGGTCGGTGCCGTTGAAATTGAAGCGTGATACATAGGCGCGTGAATTCACCTCGTACTTGCCTACGGTGATGATGTCCTGGCCATCGGAAATTTCTTCCCACACGGTTTTGTTGTCGTCCAGTGAGTCACGGCTCTGATCGACGTAGGCGATCTCTACTGTTTCACCAATTCGCAGTTCGCCGCTATCGACCGGCTCTTTGCCAGTGAGCATACGAAACAGTGTGGTTTTACCTGCGCCGTTGGGACCGATAATGCCGACGATGCCGCCCTGCGGCAGTTTGAAGTTGAGGTCATCGACCAACAGCTGATCGCCGAAGCCTTTGCTGATGTGATTGGCCTCAATTACCAGTTCACCCAGGCGCGGGCCAGGCGGTATATAGAGTTCCTTGGTTTCGTTGCGTTTCTGGGTTTCCTGTGAGGACAGTTCCTCGAAGCGCGCCAGGCGTGCCTTGCTTTTAGCGTGGCGCCCCTTGGGGTTGCTGCGCACCCATTCCAGTTCGGCTTTCATGGCTCTCTGGCGGGCGCTTTCGGTTTTTTCTTCCTGCTCAAGCCGGTTCTCCTTCTGCTCCAGCCAGGTCGAGTAGTTGCCTTCCCAGGGAATGCCGTGGCCCCGGTCAAGCTCGAGTATCCAGCCAGCAACGTTGTCAAGGAAGTAACGATCGTGGGTCACCGCCACGACAGTGCCGGGGTACTCGTGCAGGAAGCGTTCGAGCCAGGCGACGCTCTCGGCATCGAGGTGGTTGGTGGGTTCGTCGAGTAACAGCATGTCGGGTTTCGACAGCAGTAATTTGCACAGTGCGACACGGCGCTTTTCGCCGCCGGAGAGTTTGCTGACATCGGCCTCCCAGGGCGGCAGACGCAAAGCGTCGGCAGCGACTTCGAGGGTACGTTCCAGGTGGTGACCGTCGCTGGCCTGAAGGATATTTTCCAGTCTGGCCTGCTCGCTGGCGAGGGCGTCAAAGTCGGCATCCGGTTCCGCGTAGGCCGCGTAGACGGCGTCTAGCTGGGTCTGTGCGTCGCTGATGTCGGCCAGGGCTTCCTCGACGTTGCCGCGTACGTCCTTGCTTTCATCCAGTTGCGGTTCCTGGGACAGGTAGCCCACCTTGATGCCGGCTTGCGGCCGGGCTTCACCATGTATGTCGGTATCGATTCCGGCCATTATGCGTAACAGGGTTGATTTGCCCGAGCCGTTCAGTCCCAGCACGCCGATCTTGGCGCCAGGGAAAAAAGACAGGGAGATATCACGCAGGATCTCACGCTTGGGTGGCACGACCTTGCCGACCTGATTCATGGTGTAGACGTACTGGGCCATAGGAACTCGCTGCAGGCTGTTTAAAAGGCGGGATTATACAGAGAGGCCGGGTGCGCCGTAACTGTCCTACAATGATTGAGGAGCAACAGGTATTAAGCGGTCAAGATGAATTCGAATTCAGACGTTTGTGTTTATGTTGGTGAGGCGCTGGCAGCCTATGGATTCGGTGAGGGTCATCCCTTCGGTCCGGATCGTATGCACCGTTTCTGGGATCGCATGCTTGAGTCAGGACTCGATAAGCGGGTCAAGGTGTGTGCCCCGGCTGTTGCTGGCGAAGCGGAGATTTTACGTTTTCATGGCCAGGAATATCTTTCCAGGGTCAAACAACAGTCGATATCCGGTAAAGGCTACCTGGATTGTGGTGATACACCTGCATTCAAAGGCGTCTACGAGGCCGCTGCTACGGTGGTAGGCACCACCCTGGCAGCGCTCGATGCTGTCATGAGTGGCCGCTGCCGACACGCCTTTGTGCCCATTGCCGGGTTGCACCACGCAACGCGCAACGAGGCTGCCGGGTTTTGTGTCTTCAATGATTGCGGTGTGGTTATCGAAACCCTGCGTCAGTGTTACGGCATACGGCGTGTCGCTTATGTTGATATTGATGCGCATCACGGCGATGGTGTGTTCTATTCATTCGATGAAGATCCAGAGCTGATATTTGTCGATTTTCATGAGGATGGCCGCTACCTGTATCCAGGCACTGGCCGCAGTGAAGAGACAGGCCGTGGGGAGGCGGCTGGCACCAAGCTGAATATACCCATGCCTCCCAATGCGGATGATGAAGCCTTTCTGGAGCTGTGGGAGTCTGCTGAAATGTTTCTTGGCAGAGCTGAGCCGGAGTTCATTCTGTTTCAGTGTGGCGCAGACAGTCTGAATGGCGACCCCATAACGCATCTTAAATACAGCAGCGCAGCCCACCGTCACGCAGCGGTGAGGCTCAAGCATTTGGCGGACAGGCAGTGCGACGGGCGCCTGCTGAGCTTCGGCGGAGGCGGGTATAACCGTACTAATCTTGCTGAAGCCTGGACCGCCGTGGTTAGTGCTTTGCTGGGCGAAGGCGCCTGAATCCAGTATCATTCCGGTCTTTTCAGCCTTTGCCGGGAATTGCAGAATGTTTAGTAAAGACATGACTATCGCCGGGTTCGACGATGAACTCGCAGCCGCCATCGCCGGCGAAAATCGGCGTCAGGAAGAGCACATCGAGCTGATCGCCTCCGAAAACTATGCCAGCCCTCGCGTGTTGGAAGCGCAAGGCTCTGTTTTAACTAATAAATATGCAGAAGGCTATCCCGGCAAGCGTTATTATGGCGGGTGTGAATATGTCGATATTGCGGAGCAGCTGGCGATCGACCGCGCCAAGCAGCTGTTCGGCGCCGACTATGCCAACGTTCAGCCGCATTCCGGTTCCCAGGCTAACGCCGCTGTTTACCTGGCGCTCTGTGCGGCTGGTGATACCGTGCTTGGCATGAGCCTGGCTGACGGTGGCCATCTGACCCACGGTTCAAAGGTAAATTTCTCCGGCAAGATATTCAACGCTGTGCAGTATGGTCTGAACAATGATACCGGCGAGATCGACTACGATCAGATGCAAGCCCTGGCCAGCGAGCACCAGCCGAAAGTGGTGGTTGCCGGTTTTTCCGCCTATTCGCGTGTTGTCGACTGGGAACGCTGTCGCGCCATTGCCGATTCGGTAGGAGCCTACTTGTTCGTCGACATGGCACATGTCGCCGGCTTGATTGCTACCGGGCACTACCCCAGCCCGATACCGATTGCTGACGTGGTTACAACCACCACGCACAAAACCCTGCGTGGTCCACGCGGTGGCCTGATTCTTTGCAAGGCTAACCCGGAACTGGAAAAGAAATTCAACTCACTGGTGTTCCCGGGAACTCAAGGTGGTCCGTTGATGCATGTGATCGCTGCCAAGGCGGTGGCTTTCAAGGAAGCGCTTCAGCCTGACTTCAAGGACTACCAGGGCAAGGTGCTGGCGAATGCACGTGCCATGGCTGGCGTGTTCCTTGAGCGCGGCTACAAGGTAGTGTCCGGTGGCACTGATGACCACCTGTTCCTGGTAGATCTGATTGACAAGGGGATTACCGGTAAAGAAGCCGACGCGGCGCTGGGTGCGGCCAATATCACTGTGAACAAGAACGCGGTGCCAAACGATCCACAATCCCCGTTTGTAACTAGCGGAATTCGTGTGGGTACGCCTGCAGTGACCACGCGAGGCTTCGGTGAGACGGAAGTCAGGGAACTTGCCGGCTGGATGTGTGATGTGATGGACGACGTCAACAACCAGGCTGGTATCGATGCGGTGCGCGGCAAGGTGCTGGATATCTGCAAACGCTTCCCGGTTTACGGCTGAGTTCGATTAACCATGCGTTGCCCTTTCTGTGGTTGCCAGGACACCAAGGTCATCGATTCAAGACTGGCCGGTGAAGGTGCGCAGGTGCGCAGGCGACGCGAATGTATCGATTGCAGTGAGCGTTTTACTACTTACGAGGCCGCCGAACTGGTTATGCCGCGCATTGTCAAAAGTGATGGTACGCGTGAGCCTTTTAACGAAGACAAGTTGCTTACCGGTGTGTTGCGCGCACTGGAGAAGCGGCCGGTAGATACCGAGAGCGTTGATACGGCGATCAGTCATATTCAACATCGTTTGCAGGCATGCGGTGAACGCGAGCTTCAGTCCCGGCAGCTGGGTGAATGGGTAATGGAGGAACTGCGTCACCTCGATCAGGTTGCTTACGTGCGGTTTGCTTCTGTGTATCGCAGTTTTCAGGACGTCAGCGAATTCCGGGATGAGATTGAGCGTCTTGAGCAGGAACCATCCCCGGAAGAGCGCCGCGACCAGATGCCGTTATTGCCTGGCGAAAATGATGAGCAGTCGGATTAGCCTGTTGCTATATCGATGTGCCTGTATGGTGAGATGAGCGATAGACAGCATATGGCCGCAGCGCTTCGTCTGGCGGAACGCGGACTCTACACTACTTCGCCGAATCCCAACGTGGGCTGCGTAATTGTCAGCAATGGCAAAGTTGTGGGGCAAGGTTGGCATGCCCGTGCCGGGGAGCCGCATGCCGAAGTACATGCGCTGCGGGAAGCCGGTGAGCAGGCGCATGGGGCGGACGTGTATGTCACTCTTGAGCCTTGCAGTCATCATGGACGCACGCCGCCCTGCGCGGATGCATTGGTAGCCGCCGGTGTTAGTCGTGTGCTGGTCGCCGCGCAGGATCCCAACCCGCAGGTTGGAGGTTCCGGAATCGAAAGACTGGTGGCTGCCGGTATACGTGTTGAAACCGGGTTGCTGGAAGCGCAGGCGCTTGAGTTGAACCCGGGCTTTGTATCGCGCATGCAGCGAGGCCGGCCCTGGGTACGGCTTAAACTGGCAGCCAGTCTGGATGGGCGTACTGCCATGGCCTCGGGCGAAAGTCAGTGGATTACGGGTGATGCGGCACGTCGTGATGTGCAGCGTCTGCGGGCGCGCAGTTCGGCGATAGTCACCGGTATTGGAACAGTACTGGCAGATGATCCCTCCATGAATGTGCGCCTGGAAGCTTCAGACCTGAATGGTGTTGAACCGGTTCGACAGCCGTTGCGTGTAGTGCTGGACACGCAGCTGCGTACGCCGGCTACGATGAAAATGTTGTCGCTGCCGGGTGAGACCCTGGTGCTTACCGGCAACGCAGACGTAAAGGCGCGATCGGTTTTGCAGCAAGCCGGCGTATCTGTCGAAGCGATCGCTGTGCATGATGATCGGCTGGCTCCAGCGGCTGTGCTCGAGCACCTGGCGCAGCGGGAGATCAACGAGGTGCTACTGGAATGCGGCCCGACCCTGGCAGGTGCATTTATGGCTGCGGGACTGGTTGACGAGCTGGTGTTGTATCTTGCACCGCATCTCATGGGTGATAACGGACGTGGCCTGTTTAGTCTCCCGGGCCTCGAAAAAATGCGCGACCGGATTGAGCTCGAATGGCTGGATGTTCGTCCAGTGGGAAATGATTGGCGAATAACCGCGAGATCGAAGTCATAAGATGTTTACCGGGATAATACAATCTGTGGGTCAGGTAACTGCTCTGGAGCCGAAAGGTGAAGACCTGCGGCTGCGGGTGCGTACCGGCAAGCTTGATCTCGCCGAGGTACAAATCGGTGACAGTATTGCCACCAGCGGTGTCTGCCTGACGGTTGTCGAGCTTCCGGGTGACGGCTTCTGGGCGGATGTGTCGGGTGAAACATTGAGCTGTACCGGTATTGGCGGTCTCAAGGTGGGTGACGGGGTTAACCTGGAAAAGGCGCTGACACCGTCCACGCCCCTGGGAGGTCACCTGGTGAGTGGTCATGTGGATGGTATCGGTGAAGTGCTGGCGCGGCGTGATGATGGCCGTTCGGTGCGCTTCAGTATGCGCGCGCCGGATGGGCTGGCGAAATATATCGCTGCCAAGGGCTCCGTGTGTGTAGATGGTATCAGCCTGACGGTGAATGCCGTCGATGGTGCCGTGTTTGAACTTAATATCGTGCCACACACGCTGGTGGAGACCAGCATGGGCGAGTTTCAGCCGGGCCGTACCTTTAACCTGGAAGTCGATATAATCGCCAGGTATCTCGAGCGCCTGCTGCTTGGCGACAAGGCCGCCCAAACGGGTTCGGGTGGCGTAACCAAAGAACTGCTACAGCGTTGCGGCTTTGCCGGCGCCGCGGATTAGAATAATGGAACTGAATAGTATCGAAGAGATTATTGACGATATCCGTAATGGCAAGATGGTCATTATCATGGATGACGAGGACCGCGAGAACGAGGGCGATCTGATCATGGCCGCGTCGCTGGTGCGGCCGGAAGATATCAACTTCATGGCTACCCATGGTCGTGGTCTGATTTGCCTGACACTGACGCACGACCGCTGTCGTCAGTTATCGTTACCATTGATGGTTATTGAAAATCAGGATCAGCACTCCACCAACTTCACACTGTCAATAGAGGCGGCCGAGGGTGTTACCACAGGTATCTCCGCCTATGATCGTGCGCATACGGTGCGTACTGCTGTACAGCCAGATGCCCGGCCACAGGATCTGGTCCAGCCAGGGCATATCTTTCCGCTCATGGCGCGTCCGGGTGGAGTTTTGACGCGCGCCGGCCATACGGAGGCGGGTTGTGATCTTGCCCGGCTGGCGGGTGTAGAGCCGGCCTCGGTGATTGTTGAGATCCTCAATGAGGACGGCACCATGGCGCGCCGGCCTGACCTGGAAAAATTTGCTGAAGAGCATGGTCTCAAGGTCGGGACCATTGCCGATCTGATTCATTACCGAATTGCCAACGAAAAGAGTGTCGAACGCGTTGCGGAATGTGATCTTCCCACCGAGTACGGAGAATTTCGCCTGTATGCTTACCAGGATATTGTTAACAAGGGACTGCACCTGGCGCTGGTAATGGGTGATGTGTCCGCGGAGGAGCCAACACTGGTGCGCGTGCATGTGCAGAACTCACTGAGTGATCTGTTCGGTGCGCAAATGGATGACATCGGCTGGCCGTTACGCGATGCCATGAAACGCATTGCGGATAACGGTGAAGGTATCGCGGTTGTGCTGGGGCAGCATGAATCACCCAAAGATCTGGTGCAGCGCATTCAGTACTATAACGAGCACGACAAGAGTGGCGAGCCGGTGACGCGCGAAGAACGGCACGAGTTACGTACTTATGGTATTGGTGCTCAGATACTTACCGATCTCGGAGTCAAGCGGATGCGTGTGCTGAGTGCGCCAATGGTGGTCCACGGTCTTTCCGGTTTCGGGCTGGAAGTTGTTGAATACGTCGGTGGCGAATAATTATTTTGAACGTTTCAGATTTGGAGTATCAGCTATGAGTGGCATACAGGAAATCGAAGGCCAGTTAACCTTGCGCGGCGCGCGTATTGCCTTGTTGGTATCGCGTTTTAACAGCTTTGTCGTCGAGAGTCTGCTTGAAGGCGCGATCGATACTCTGAAGCGCCACGGTGCAGAGGAGAACGAACTGCAGATTGTGCGTGTGCCCGGCGCCTATGAAATGCCGGTTGCCGCGCAGCGTCTGGCAGCGACCAAACGTTACGAGGCTATCATCGCGCTGGGTGCGGTGATTCGCGGTGGTACCCCGCATTTTGAATATGTGGCGGGTGAATGCACCAAGGGGTTGTCACAGGTTTCCCTGCAGTACGATATTCCTGTCGCCTTTGGTGTGCTGACGGTTGACAGTATCGAACAGGCAATTGAACGTGCTGGCACCAAGGCCGGCAACAAGGGTGCCGAGGCAGCCATGTCGGCCATCGAAATGATCAACGTGCTGCGCGAGATCGGTAAGTAACGCGCCTGTGAGTAATTCCGGAAAGCCTCAGGCTGCATTGCGTACCCGCGCCCGACGTCTTGCCATGCAGGCGCTCTACCAGTGGGATATGTCGGGGAATAACCTGTCCGAGATCGAAGTGCAGTTTCTTGAGGACGAGGACTTTTCCAAGGCGGATAAGGATTATTTTCACGAACTCCTGCACCAGGTACCGGCACGGCTGGATGAGGTCGAGGCAGCATTCACGCCTTATCTCGACAGGCCGTTGAAAGAATTGGATCCTGTTGAGCGCGCGCTGTTGCGGCTGGCGAGCTATGAATTGCTGGTGCGCGTGGATATACCCTACAAGGTGGTGATCAACGAGTCGGTGAATCTCACCAAGAAGTTTGGTGCAGAGCAGGCCTACAAGTACATTAATGGCGTGCTGGACAAAACTGCGCGGACGCTGCGAAACGTCGAACACCCGCAGGGCCAGGGTGGCAGCGGGCTGTTAAAAAAATAGCTGGTCAGGTTGACGGCCAGGCGACATGCCAGATTCCGAATTCGACATTATTGCCAAGTACTTTGTACGGCAAAGACCCGCGCGCGGCGATGTGTTGCTCGGTATCGGTGACGATGCAGCGCTTTTACAGGTGCCTGCGGGACAGCAACTGGTTGTCGCGGTTGATACCCTGGTAGCAGGGCGCCACTTTCCCGACCAAACATCAGCAGCGGATATCGGCTACAAGGCACTGGCTGTGAACCTGAGTGATCTCGCCGCGATGGGGGCTACACCGGCCTGGGCAACGCTGTCGCTGACTTTGCCTGCTGTGGATGCGGCCTGGTTGCAGGCGTTTGCCGACGGATTTTTCGCGCTCGCTGACGAATACGCGGTAGCACTGGTGGGTGGTGATACAACACGCGGCCCGTTATCAGTAACAGTGCAGTTGCATGGGTTTGTTGAGCCGGGCAAAGCCTTGCGGCGCGATGCCGCCAATCCGGGTGACGCTGTGTTTGTATCCGGTGCCCCGGGTGAAGCAGCATGCGCACTAAAACAGATGCTGTTGGGTGAAATGCCGGATGATGCGCTGCTGCAGCGGCTCAACCGGCCGCAACCGCGAGTGGCACTGGGGCAGGGTCTGGCGGGACTGGCATCGGCTGCTATCGATGTTTCCGATGGCCTGCTGGCAGACCTGGGTCACCTGCTTTCCGCGAGCCGTTGTGGTGCCACGCTATGGCCTGATCGGTTGCCGTGTTCGCCTGCTTTGCAGGCGGCGCACCCGGAGCAGACGCTGGATTTCCAGCTCAATGGTGGCGACGACTACGAGCTTTGTTTTACGCTTCCTGTGGAGCATCGCGAGGCACTTGCAGCCGTGCAGGCGCTGCATGACGTGCCAGTTCATGAAATCGGTGTGCTAGAAATTCAAACCGGCTTGCGATGTGTTTACGCTGATGGCAGGAGTGAGATACCGGACGTGCACGGATACGATCATTTCAGGGGTGCTGGGCATGACTAGCGTTCGAGCCAGCCAGGTTTTCCGTGATCCGGTGGTATTTCTTGCTTTTGGGTTTGGTTCCGGGCTTGTACCGCGAGCGCCCGGTACGGCGGGCACACTGGCTGCCGTACCTTTGTATCTCTGGTTCAGCCAGTATTCGCTCCCGGTTTACGTCGGCATCCTTGTTGCGCTGTCTATCTGCGGCATATGGATCTGTGGTGCTGCGTCTTCACGTCTGGGAGTGCACGATCACCCCGGTATTGTCTGGGATGAATTTGCCGGCTACTGGTTAACCATGTGTGCAGCGAGTGGCAGCTGGTTATCCATCGTGCTGGGATTCCTGCTGTTTCGCCTGTTTGATATATGGAAACCGTGGCCGATCCGGTTCGTGGACAAGCGCATGAGCGGCGGCCTGGGCATCATGCTGGATGATTTGTTAGCCGCTATACCCGCCGCGCTGCTGTTATATGCGCTGTTGCGAGTTGTTGAATGAAGCTTGTCAGCTATATGACTATGTGTCTGCTTGCTGTGGCGACAACATTTCCTGATGCTGCCGGTGATATACATGTTGTCGCCTTGTTCAAGAATCGGGCAATGATTGTGGTTGATGGAAAGCAGCAAATACTGGGTGTGGGTGAATCCAGCCCGGAAGGGGTGACGCTGATTTCCGCTGACAGTGGCGTTGCCGTTTTTGAATACCAGGGTGAAAAGCTGGAACGCCGGCTTGATGGCCGTGCAAAAGCGCCGGCGGCGAACGCATCGCCGGGTGAGACAGTTCAGGTCTATCGGGATAGCCGGAGCATGTTCAGGACTGTAGGCAGTATCAATGGCCTGCCGGTCGGTTTTTTGATTGATACCGGCGCCAGTTCTGTAGCCATGAACTCGGCACAGGCGCGCCGCCTGGGTATCGACTTTCGCGTACAGGGGGATTCTACCTATGTCACCACGGCATCCCAGGTGGTTCAGGCTTTCCGTCTGACGCTGGAGCGCGTAAAGGTTGGCAGTATCGAGCTGCACAATGTTAAAGGTATCGTTATTGACGGTCCGCAGCCGGATGAAGTCTTGCTGGGCATGTCATTCCTCGGACGTCTTGATATGCGTAATGAGGGTGACCGATTGTTGCTCAAGAAAAAATACTAGTCGTGTAAATTATTTAAATGTCAGTAAATGTGTGCGCTGGACAGTGTGCCCAGCTGCTGACGTTTACTCTCCAGTTCAGTCTGGATCGTTGGAATCTGTGTTTTTGTTTCGGCGCGTTCTTCAGCAAGTTTTCGTATATTGTCGAGTAATACGACGCGACGTTCAGTTGGTATACCCTTGGCAACCAGTTCAAGACCTGCATCCCGGGCTTCCGTGTCAATGGCCTTTAACCGATTGCGTTTTCGAGTGAGTGTTCGACTTAGCCGGTGTACATCCTGCTCAAGCATATATAGTGACCGCCCATCGCCATAGGCGCCAAGAAATCCCGGTTCCAGAGTGCCGGGGCAAACACCGCCATAGGCTTTTCCCTTGCGACCGAGGTTATAACCGTTGGCGGGCTGGCAGTAACTTTTTACACCTGTACGCCACCCTTCACGGTATTCATTGAGCTGTAGCGCTATACCATGTTCAGCGCAGGCTTTGCGGTGCTTGCCAAGCTGAGCCTCCGGCCGCCCTTTTGCACCATCCTCAAAGCCAATAGTGTGCCAGTCAGCAACCTGGCATTCTTGCTTCGACAAGCCGGTCGCGCAGCCGGCCAGACTGGTGGTCAGCGCGAGAACCACAGGTAACCGGTTGAGGGTTCTCAATGTAACCATATGAAATTTTCGTAAAATCATTTAATTTCCGGTGCTTTTGAGCGTCTCAAGAAGGTAGCATTAAGAAAATTAGGCGACCTTTATAGATGTCGGCGGATCCGTGCTGATTCTTGAGTTTTGAAGGGGAAAAATAGCCTGCATGTAGAGGAGCCCCGAAAATCCCATGACTACATGAATGTGCCACGCTGAAGATGTTTTCTGCTTATGAGGTGCCTTTGTAGAGCGAATTCATGCGTTTTACTAACAAACGTAAAGGCCTGATGAAAAAGTAGAGAAACGATAGTGCCTTGGGTAGTGTAATAAAATCCAGGTCTGCATTGTTGGGGGTGATTGCCCAATTCAGCCAATCCAGACTACGATTCCACAGAGAATCAGTTAATGTTAAGAAATAGGCTTGCCTCTGATGATGGTGCTTAGGCTTCATCAATAGTTCGGTGACCTGTTCGTCTGGGTTTAAAAATAAATGGTCCTGCAGTTCGTCAACAACCTTGTTGATGCCTTGGTGGTTGAATAACTTAGTGGGCCCTGCTGACGGCAAAGTTAAATTTAATAATCGGTGGGAAAGTAACACCGCTGCTATCAATATGCGCTGACAACCGATTTCCCGGGCACGAGTAAAAGCAGTTCTCCAATCATCGTTTGTATAGTTGCTGGTCAGGGCTGCAATGTCGCTGACGTGGTGAAGAGAAGGCTTCCAGTATTCCTTGACCGCATTTCTTGCCGTTACCAGCAGGGTGTCACAGGGAGAGAAAGTCAGAACAGATTGGGTCAACAGGTTTATCGGTTTTAGCTCTTTCCAGAGTTGGTCTGAATCCAGTCGCGGTCTGATGGGCGGTATGCCCCAGTGCAAATCAACGCTGATTTGACGCTGTTCATGCCACAAGCTGGATTGCATGGCGTCCTGGTATCTTGTTTTAACTTTATAGTCTTCATTTTCGAGGGCTCTTTCAGCCTTACGATGATCATTCTGTGTAACCAGTAAATCAATATCACCGCATGCACGCATAGCCATATCTCCATAAACAAGCATGGCTGACACCGGGCCCTTAAACGGCACGGCATTAATACCTTCGGCCGATAACAAGTTCGTCAGGTGAAGTACTTCCATTCCAAGAACCAGGTTTTGCTGGGTGCTGTTTATGCGTGAGGTTTGTAACTTCGTTTGAATATCGTTCGCCAACAGATCTGGGGCGTCGTTATGCAGGTGGAATGCAAGCAGCGGGATAGTTCTATGATATTCGGCTAGCTGGAAAATTAATTGCCAGTCCAGTTTTTGTTGCAACAAGGTGCGTATACGCGCAACAGCGTCATCGTCTGCCTGTGGACGAGCACAAAGCAACAAAAGCTCTATTTCCGGTTGATGTGGCATATTCATTCCACGGGCTCTTTGTAAGATGAACGGACGGTGCTCTCCGTGGATCGACAGGCTCTAGAATTTGTTGCGATCATTTGTTTTCCGACCACGGTCTCCGGGTTGCTTTGTTGATTATTTCAGAAGCGACTTTGCACGTATAGATAAGTGTATGAATGTTGCGCTAAGATATCCCTGTCTTTCAATCAAGCTTGAATAAACAGGCTCCCGGATCCTGGTCAGGGTAATTATGCCGCCAAATATAAGTCCAGATGTAAATGTTCAACATGTAGGCGACGAGACGCTGGTTCTGGATCTGAACTCGGGCCAGATTCATCAATTAAATACGACGGCTGCCTGGATACTGGCCCAGTGCAATGGGGAAAATTCGATTGAATCTATAGTGAGTAATTTTGCAGAGCATTTTTCACTGGATTCCGAGACAGCAACGAGCGACGTTGCTGGCACTATTGAGCAGTTAATGCAGGTCAACGTCATCGATTCAGAATAAGCGGGAAGGTGCAGTCTATATGCTATCGGCAAGCTTTGATATTAGTTCGCAGGTTGCTTGTAATTCTCCGGCATCAAGAGTGAATGCGGGTACGGCACCTGCAATTTTTATAGCAACATCCAGCCCGCTGCCCGGGTGTGCTAACGCATTTAAGGTGTTTGCATAGAGTCTTGCGCCAGCTTCTGCGGGGGAAACCTCTGCATATGTGGGTGCAGACCGTTCGCTGTCGCGCCGAAGAAAAAGAATAGCGCCCAGTGGCTTGGGATCTTTTATCGGTGAATTAAGTAGTGCGTTTACCGGGATGTGCATGGTTCTTTCTGTTTTAACGGTGTCCTCTGGCAGCGGGTAAGGTCCGGGAGGCGTGGACTTAAGACACAGCGCATGCGGATAAGGATGAATATCAAGATTGCCCGGGTCGATCGGTGCCAGTTCATCGCTGAGGTAGTTAAAACCATGCTGGAGCAGGGCCCAGGTAGTTGTAGATTTTCCAGTACCGGAATCTGCGGCAATCATTATGGCTCGCCCATGGTGTTCAAGGGCTGATGAATGTACAAAATAAAGATCCGGCCGTGATGTCTGCAGATCTATGGTGATCAGTTTTTCAAGTAGATAAACAAAGTTGTACTGTATTTCTTCGTCACTTTTTTCTTCGGCCAGGGTTTCTTTGCCCCTGTATATGCAAAAGCCTCCGGACGGTTGTCGGTCTACGCTATATGCCATATCTGCAGAACCTTCGGTTTCCTGGAAGGCGGCGAAGTTGGCAAGTAACAGGCTCCTGAAGAGTTCGTCTTCACATAAAACCTTTATTCGCTGGTCAAAGATGCGGAACTGGAGAGCGGATTTATTCAAGTTGGCGGTGTTAACTGATTTGTGGTCGTAATCAAAAAGGCCGTACTCTAAAGTACGGCCTTCTGCATTTTCCATGTTAAACAGGGTCTATTTTGGATATCCCCCGGCCTTCGAGCTACTTCAGCCGTCGTGGCTAGCTACCTTTTCTGCGGCGGCTACTACTACCTTTACTGCCCGGGCGTCCCCCGGCCTGTGCGCCGCTGCTGCCATAGGGAGCAAAGTGTCCATTGTCATTGAAATCCTGATGAGGCCTGCCGGCCAGCCCTGGAGGTGGGCCATCAATGATTCCGCGTTTTTCCTGGCCGATGCCATTATTACCGCGTTGATACATGTGCGGTGAACCATTCTTGGCAAATGCCGGTGCGGCTGCCATGGTCAGAATAACTGGCGCTGTGTAAGCTGCTTTCTTCAGAAAGTCTCTGCGAGATTCCTGGTGTTCTTTTTTATTCATCCGAGGTTCCTCATTTATATGTTCTGCGCTTTAATTTCGGTTTCTTTGCGTATAAATATTAGCATATTTCTGCAAGAATCACTGGTTTTTTTTGGTGAGCTTTGTAAGCTCCAAATCGCTTTAATGGATGCATCAGACTGAAAACCGGGGCTTAGCCGTTCTGGGCAAAAAAACAATCAACTCAATCATATAGCGACCACAAAAGTTATTTCTCGCTGCATCAATTCATCGGTGCGGCGCCGCGCCTGCTTTCAGGCTGCCCTTTGAGAATCGCCCCGCGTTTCGCGTATTAGCGGGTACAAGTGTTCGGTTTCATCCTGAATACGGCTCAGGACGAGGTCGAATAGCGAACTTGTCTCGTTCCTGAAATTCTCGTAATTGCTGATATGCAGGACATGTTTGCGTTTTTCGCACCAGCGTTTTGAGTACTGTTTGAAAATACGGCGAATTTCCTGAGAGCCACCCATAAATCTGCGTGCGGTATTGTTGATCTTGTTATCCGGGTTGGAAAGCAGGTCAGTGTAGGTGTGATCTACCATATCCAGGTGAGACTTTATCTTGTCGCCATAGCGGTAAAACAGATCACAGCAGATTTCGGAATCGCACATGCTTCTGTCAGCCAGCAGATACGACAGTACATTGGTCAGCTCGGTAATTTCATGATTCTGCGTGTTTAATTCGTCATAAGTAATCACTATCGATCCTCCTTCCGGTTTTTGGCCTTCAATTTACACGAGACCAATTATTAGCCTGAGGCTAGGAGTGTTTTTTCGGGGTGTCAAGGAATAGAAGTACATAAGAAAATAATGGTGATATTTTGTCACTAACCAGACCTGAAAATTTGTCAGTCAGATTTCAGGGATACTTAAGACCCGCAGCGACAGGGAGTGTTCGGTCCGTCGTACTGGATTATCAGTTTGCGGCATTTTATTGACCGATATCATGCCGTTTCACTCCGCGAGTGCTAGACTGTATCTCGGTGTGACACCACTGGAATACTATAACTACAACGATAACTGTCACTTACGCCCTCGTCTGTCCGGGGTTTAAGTCTCACAGGAGGCAATACCGGCGTGGCTACACAACCCCAAGCAAGCACTTCCATAACGCCCAGCATTCTGGAGCCCGTGCGTGAGCACCTGGCCTCTCATGTGATTGGTCAGCACAAACTGATCGACGGCATGCTGGTCTGCCTGTTAAGTGACGGTCATATGTTGGTGGAGGGCATGCCTGGTCTGGCCAAGACCACTGCGGTCAACGCACTGTCGGAAGCCATCGAGGGTGATTTCCACCGTATTCAGTTTACCCCTGACCTCCTGCCTTCCGATCTGATTGGCACCGATATCTACCGACCGGAAAAAGCCGAGTTCGAATTTCGACCCGGGCCGCTGTTCCATAACATTTTGCTGGCTGACGAGGTCAACCGCGCACCGGCCAAGGTGCAATCGGCATTGCTTGAGGCAATGGGCGAGCGCCAGATCACCGTGGGCCAGGAAACCTATCTGCTACCGCAACTGTTCATGGTGCTCGCCACCCAGAATCCGGTGGAGCAGGAAGGTACCTATCACCTGCCGGAAGCGCAGCTGGATCGTTTTCTCATGCAGGTGCTGGTTGACTACCCCAGCCATGCCGAAGAACTGAAAATACTTGAGCTGGATAACGACCGGCAGCGCGAGGTGCCGAAGCCACCGGCCAACCCGCTATCCCAGGCGGAATTGTTCGCCATGCGCAGTGCGGTTGCCGAACTGTTCATCAGTCCGAAACTGAACCGTTATATCGTCGACCTGATACAGGCCACCCGTAATCCGCAGAACTATGACAAGGACCTGGCGCGCTGGTGCCGTTTTGGCGCCTCGCCACGCGCGACTCTGGCATTGGCACGCTGCGCACGGGCTCGCGCCTGGTTGCACGGTGAACCCTATGTCTCACCGGAGCATATCCAGGAAATCGCTGCCGATATTCTGCGCCATCGCCTGTTGCTGACCTTTGAAGCCGAAGCAGAGGGGATTACCAGCGACGACCTGATCGAGCGCCTGCTCTCCCTGGTGGCTATTCCCTGAGGTTGTTATGAGTCTGCAACCCCGCCTGGATGACCTGCTGGAACTGCGACACCAGGCGCATACACTGGGCCTGGCTTCCCACCATTTGGTCAACTCCTCGTTCAGTGGCCTCTATGCCTCGGTCTTCCGCGGCCAGGGTCTCAATTTCGAGGAAGTCCGTGAGTACCGCGAAGGCGACGACATCCGCAATATGGACTGGAAAGTCACCGCACGCACTGGCGAAGCCCACCTTAAAGTATTCCGCGAGGAGCGCGAACGCAGCATCATTCTGTGCGTGGATAAGGGGCCGCACATGAACTTCGGTACCCGCAAGACGTTCAAGTCGGTACAGGCCGCGCGCGCCGCCGCCCTGCTGGGCTGGGCAGCTAACAGTCTGCACGACCGTGTCGGTGGACTGCTGTTTGGTGGCGATGGTCGCGATAATGTTTATTTCCGGCCAACCAAAGACCGGCGCGCACTGTGGCGGCTGCTCAGTGCCATGACCACCGATCACGTCGAACACGACGAATCGAAACCCGGGTTGATGGCCGACATTCTTCGTCAGGCCGCGCGGGGCAGCGGCACCGGCGGACTGGTGTTTGTTATTGCTGATTTCAATCGTGAACACGAGGGGCTGGTGCAGGGACTGGCTCAGCTGCGACAGCGGCATGCGGTGGTGCTGGTGCCGGTCGATGATCCGGCCGACCGTGACCTGCCGGACATGGGCGACGTGATGTTTCGCGGCCCCGATGGTGAGCTGCTGACAGTGAGCACTGGTGATGCGGCCGGACGCGAAGCTTACCGGCAGGCCTGGCAGCAGCGCCGCAATAACCTGGTTCAGCTCGCCAACGGTTCGGGCTGCGCGCTGATTCCGGTGGATACCGGCGCGGACGTGCACGCTACGCTGATGCAGGGTCTGGAACGTCGTCTGCGTATGAGGTCGTTTCTGTGAATCCCGACATGGTTGCGCGGCTGCGCGATATTCACGGTCTCGACGAAATTTCCTGGTGGCCGCTCGCTACCGGCTGGTGGTTGCTGGTGCTGCTGATGATCGCCCTGCTGTTTGCGCTGGTGTCAGTGGTACGCAACCTGCGGCGTTACCCGGCCGGCTCCTGGCGGCGGAATGCCTGGAAGCAGTTACGTACCCTCAAGCGCCAGGCCGACCGTATGCCAACACAGCAGATCGCTGTAGAGTTGTCGGAACTGCTGCGTCGTATTGCTATTGCGCGCCTCGGCCGTGCGCGTGCCGCCGGGTTGAGCGGTGAGCCCTGGCTGACCTGGCTTCAGCAACACGATCCGGCTGGTTTTGCCTGGACCCGGTTTGGCAAACCGCTGCTCACTTTGCCCTATGCGCCACCGGGCACCAGCCAGGATAGTGTTGAGCAATTGTTACCGTTGATTGATGCGGCGTTTGTCTGGGTTGATCGCGGTGCCGGACGCAAACATGCTTAGTTTCGCCTGGCCGTGGATGGGACTCCTGCTGATCGTGCCGGTCAGCATGTGGCTGTTGAATCACAATCGTGCCTACACCTCAACCGATACTCGCGAACGCAAGGTTACCCTGATGCACCCCCACCTGCACAACCTGCGGGCTGCATTCAGCACCCACCGGCCAGCGACCACTATTGGCACGCGTGTTTACTACCTGTTGCTGGCCCTGCTGTGGGTCGGTCTGACAATTGCGCTGATGCGGCCGCAGTGGCTGGAAAAATATACCGAGGAGCGTAGCGAAGGCTATGACCTGATGCTTGCTGTCGATACGTCGCACTCCATGGATGCGCAGGATTTTACCGTCGCCGGCAGCCAGGTCAGTCGTATGCAGGTGGTCAAGGGTGTGATGAGCCGCTTTATCCAGGGCCGCCAGGATGACCGTGTCGGTCTGATAATTTTTGGTAGTCGCGCTTTCGTATTGTCACCGCTGACCCTGGATCGTGAAGCCGTGCGTCACTTGCTCGATGACCTGGTACCAAGCATTGCAGGCGACGGCACGGCAATGGGCGATGCTATCGGGCTCGGGGTAAAGAAGCTGCGCGAACGACCACCGGGCTCACGCGTACTGGTGCTGATCGCTGATGGCGAAAATACGGCCGGCACTATTCCCCCGCTGGTAGCAGCGCAGCTGGCCGCACATGAGGATATTCGTATTTATGCAATCGGCGTGGGCAGCGATCTGAAGGAAGTCCCGATTATGGAAAATGGTCGTCTGATCACCCGCGACGATCTCGGCTTCGATGAAGCAGTAATGCGGGAAATTGCCGAAGCCACCGGCGGCGCCTACTTTCGTGGTACCGATACCAGCGCGCTGGAAAGCATTTACCGGCGTATCGACGAGCTGGAAAAAAGCAAGGCGGAATCGCGTACAGTGATGATTCCACACCCCCTCTACCGCTGGCCTCTTGGAGTGGCACTGGCGGCACTGCTGGCGTTGGGACTGTTCCCGGGTGCGCGTTCGCGGCGAATCGACCGGGGTGGCAGCTATGCATGAGGTCGGCCTGCATTTTGCCCAGCCGCTGTGGTTGTGGGGCCTGCTGGCGATACCCCTGGTGGTCGTCTGGCTGAAGATTTCGTCGCCGTTCCGCCAACGTGGTCAGGAAGCCAAATACGCCGACGCACATCTGCTGGATTACCTCAGTGGTGTAGCTACTGCGCGCGTCGTCAGCAGCCGCGGGCCGCTGCTTGGCTGGATGCTGGCCTGGGGCCTGTTGTCGTTTGCGATGGCCGGTCCGCGCTGGGATTTTAACCAGATGAATCCTTTCGAACCCGGCGCCGACCTGGTGATACTGCTGGATATCTCACGCTCTATGAACGTGACTGATGCAAATCCTTCCCGCCTGGAACGGGCGCGCCAGGAAGTTCAGGATCTGGTTAATGCCAATCCAGGGATCAGTGTCGGGCTGGTTGCTTTTGCCAGTGTTGCTCATGTGATCACGCCCGTTACCGATGATAGAGAAAGCCTGTTGCGTCAGTTGCCTGCGCTGTCTACCGACCTGGCACGGCTGCAGGGCAGTCGTCTTGGCGACGCCATCGAACAGGCCAGGCGCTTGCTCGCGGGTCAGGGTGACGAAGTTGCGCACAATATTCTGCTGATCAGTGATGGCGACTTTGCCGATCGTGATCTCGATGAAAAAATCCGTTCACTTTACGAAGCGGGTATCCGTTTCCATGTGCTGGCCGTCGGCACCAGCGAGGGTGGTCCTGTTCCCGGCTTGATGGCCACCAATGGTGAGCCGGTGTTGTCCTGGTTGGACGAAACCACCTTGCGCCAGCTTGCTGAGGTCGGTGGCGGTGTGTTCCGCCTGGCTGACTACCGGGACAGCGACTCCCGCGCGGTTCTTAAGGCCATTCTTTCGCACGCTCGCGCCAGGCAAAACACCCAGGTGCAAACACTCGTATGGAATGAGTATTTTTACTGGTTGCTGATACCAGCCATGTTAACCCTGCTGTATCTGTATCGCCCTGGTAGTGGTACTGCGCGCGCTGCCAGGCGGGGAGGCACGCCGTGAGAATGTGCCGGAATGTCGCGTTATGGTGTGCATTGTGTTTTGCTCCGGTTTGCTCGGCGGGCCTGTTCGACAATAAAGAGCAGCAGGCCGAGAAACTGTTCCGGCAGAATGAATTTGAGGCGGCGGCAGAAGCATTTTCCGATAGCTACCGGCGTGGCGTCGCCCAGTACCGTGCCGGTCAGTACGGTCAGGCAGCGGAATCTTTTAACAGGGTCCAGCGCGAAAGTGTCAAGACCGATGCACTTTACAATCTGGGTAACAGTCGTTTTCAGGAAGGCAAGCTGGAGGCCGCTGCTAAAGCCTATCGCGAGGTACTGCTACGCCAGCCAGATAATGAGGATGCGCGTCACAATCTCGGTTTGACCAGCGCCATGCTCGCGGAAACAAGCGAGGAAGAGAAGCAAAATCAACGCGAGCAGGAACAGCGGGAACAACAAGACGACGAGGAAAAAAAGGAACAGGACGAGCAACAGAAAAAGTCCGGCAATAAAAAATCTGAACAGCAGAAACAGGATGAGAAACAATCCGAGAAGCAGCAGTCATCCGATGACCAGCAGCAACAGGAAGAGCAGGAGAAGGAAGAACAGCAAGAGTCGTCCGGCGAGCAGTCGGACCAACAGCAGCAGTCAGGTGATGAGCCATCCGAACAGCAAGACTCGTCCGGCGATCAGGAACAACAGGAGCAGC